>Ga0315281_10000060_pt1 | contig 121581 bp, 123 predicted proteins | sample YL17G07_0_MG_FD_204540 | JGI IMG/M metagenome (GOLD analysis project Ga0315281, IMG submission 204540) | Sediment microbial communities from Yellowstone Lake, YNP, Wyoming, USA - YL17G07_0 | ecosystem: Environmental > Aquatic > Freshwater > Lake > Sediment | place: USA: Wyoming | collected...
GCAAGGAAGCTGGGGGATCAGGCTTCTACGCGACCAGCATGTACGTGGCCCACATGATGGAGTCGATGCTTGCGCCACTGATTGACGGAGTGATGAATGACAATCCCGGCGTCTACATAAAATCGCATGTCTACACAGGCTCCAGCCCTCAAACCGAGGGGGAGAGATCACCAATAGAGCTGCACCTCTCGATGACCGCGGAGAACCCTCAGATCGCCAAAGAATGCTTGGAGAGGGCCGCTGCCCAACTGAGGGCATTGATACAAAAGGAAGGCGGGCACGTCAAAACCTAATATACTGTAGCGTGTCCAATTCGTAGCGCACGCAAGCAGCGTATGGCGAATGGCATGTTGATCGACTATCACACGCACACTGCAGCTTCTCCCGACGGCAAAGGCAGAATGGAAGAATACGTCAGAGCGGCAGCAGGAAAGAGTCTTGCGGAAATAGGGTTTTCAGATCACGTTGAATTCAGCAGTCTTCTGAATAGCCGCAATCCGCTTGCTGACCGCATGTCCGAATACGTGAGTCGCTTCCAAGAACTCAGGGAAAAGGCGAAACCGCCGATCAAACTCGGTGTGGAGTTGGGCTTTTTCCCGGACAATGTGGAAAGAATCAGGCAGTTCAGTCGTGAGCACCCGTTCGACTACGTCATTGGCGCCGTTCACGAGATTGAAGGCTGGACTGTGGACAACCCCGCCGAGATTGAGGAATATTCACGGAGAGACACTGCTCAAGTCTATGAGCAATACTTTGCCCTCGTTAGGCAATTGTGCAAGACCAGAATGTTCGACATCGTGGCTCATCCGGATCTGATCAAGATTTTCGGGTTTAAGCCAGCAGCGGACTACACAGAGATTCTCGTTGAAACTGCTGAGGCAATGGTTAAGGCTGATGTCTGTGCCGAGATCAACACGAAAGGGCTGGTGAGACCGTGCCGAGAAGCTTACCCAAGCCCGCGGTTTCTTGGAATACTGCATGACTACGGTGTTCCCATAGTCTTCGGGTCTGACGCTCACGAGCCATCCGAAGTGGGACGGAGATTCGAAGATGCCGTCAAACTTGCGATGAAGGCAGGCTACACTCACTCGTGTGTTTTTAAGAGGAGAGAACGAAGTCTGGTGGAACTCTAGGCAGTGGTTGACTGCTGTTCCCGGCGTTGAGGCAGAAACAGTCTTCTGGCTATTGATTTTGTTTTCATAATTGCCTTAAATCGGCCGTGTGAAAGAGTTTCCGGATGAAGATGCGGTCGAAACTCGCAAAACGACTGAATACGGTCGCCATTTTGGTTGTTCTTTCGTGGTTTCTCATTCCAGCATACTCCATGAACTATGGCGTCACCTACATGCTTCTCAGCCACTTTGGCGGCTCAAGATATTATCGCTTGAACGTGGCCGTTTCACAGTCGCTTTACGAATACTACGCCGAGAAGACTCACAGACTTGCTTCGGAGACCGATTTCGCCAAATTCGTCACGCCCTACGCGTTGGCTCCCATTGCTGACAGTCTATCACAAATATACGGTGACGATGAGGACCTTGCAAACGGGGCCCTAATGATCGTTCATCAGATTCCGTACAGACAGAGCACGCCGCCGAGCTATCCGGTTGAAACCATAGCTAAGAACGAAGGGGACTGCGACCTGTTCTCCTACGTTGCGGCATCAATCCTGAACATGGCAGGACTCAATGTCGTTCTCCTCTACTACGAGGGTGAAGCCCACATGAACATCGGCGTCAACCTGATTCACGAGCCAGAGGACATGCGTGGCCAAGCCTACTACGTAACGTATGGAGACGCAAGATTCTACGTTGCCGAGTGCACGGGTGGCGACTGGGAAAACGGTTGGAGAGTGGGGGAATGTCCTGGCAGTCTCCGACAGGTGACCCCACAGGTAGTGACCCTGGACGGCTGTGAGCAGAGCGCTCCAGCGCAGGTTTCTGCAGGCTACAGCGAGCTTCAGGCGTCGGCTTTGACATTTTCAGTTTCAGCCGCATATGTGATGCAAGGCAGTGTTGTGACTCTGTCAGGACAATTGACCCCGGCGCTGCCCAATCAGACAATCACCATCTACATGCGGGCAAACTCGCTTCCTTGGCAATCACCTGGGTCAGCAAGCACGGACGCGAACGGGAGATTCATGTTCTCCATGATCGCTGAGACGGCCGGAATTTGCGGTCTTCGCGCAAGCTGGTCCGGGAACGAAGGACATGCGTCAGTGGACAGCGAAACCCAGACGCTGACGGTGATGTCGACTTTTTTCATCTCGCTTCTTGGACTGGCTGTCGCCCTAGTCGGCGTGGGAGCAATAGTCTTCTTCTTGTCGAGGCAGTCTAGGCACGAGGTCTACGAGCCACAGCCTCCAGCGACTCCTCTTTAGCCGTTGGGAAAGGCTTTAGTGCAAAAGTAACTGTGATACACTAGCACGGTTGCGTTTAAGCCAAATGGAGGAATCGCTGAAATGTTGACGGTTTTCATAATCGGGACTGCAGGCTCAGGCAAGTCACACCTCACCGCGGCCTTCAGTGAGTGGCTGAGAACGGCGAAGCAGAACGTTTCGATAGTCAATCTGGACCCCGGGGCGTCGACGCTTCCCTACTCGCCAGACGTGGATATCCGCGACCGCGTAAACGTTGCCACGCTGATGGACGAGTATGGCTTGGGCCCTAATGGAGCGTTGGTGATGGCTGCGGACTTGATTGCAGACCAGATCGGAGACTTGTCTAAGGAGATTGTGGAAGAGGGTTCGGACATCGTGTTGGTGGACACCTCGGGTCAGATGGAACTTTTCGCTTTCAGAGCAAGCGGACCTTACATTGCCAACGAGCTTACCAAAGAACCCAGAGCAATAGTGTACCTGTTTGACGCGGTGTTCTCAGTGAACCCTTTCAACTACGTCTCGAACCTTTTCCTTTCGGCGGCAGTCTACAACCGGTTCCTCCTGCCACAGCTGCACTTGCTGACGAAGTGTGATCTGCTTCCGAAAGAAGAGGTTGACAGAATCGTTGACTGGTCCTCAAGCCCCCAAGCGCTCGAATGCTCGATTGAGGAGAAGCTTGAGGGAACGAAGAGTCTGCTCAGCAGAAACATGGCCCGGATGCTGCACAAGCTAGGTATGAGATTTCTTCTGACGCCGGTCTCAGCCAAGACAAACGATGGAATGGTAAACTTCAACGCAGCATTGGAACGCATCCTGTCCGGAGGCGACAAGTACACCTACTGAAGCGCTAACTGCAGTTCAAAACCGTCCAAGCCGCGGCCAAAGCTCCCAGTTCTGCTCTCGTTCTGGTTTCGGCGCTCACGACGATCATCACGTCGTTGTCACGTGGTCGCAGAACATTCATTGCTTCTTTGGTGAACCTCGGATAGGTGCGGTCCACATCAATGTCTGATGAGGGGAGTCTCAGGCGTCCGTTCCTGAACAGCAGAGTTGTGGCACCCTTTGCTCCCATGCGCACGGCTTCGTCTCTCTGCTCCATGCCTGACCTGACTCGCTGTACGCAGTTTCTGACGAGAACGGCGACGTTGCTGTCTGCAAGAGTCAATTCGTTCTTGCCGATTTCGGCTTTGCTCAAAGCTTCGCCGTACCGCTTATGCAGTCTCAATCCCTCCTCCGTGAGGAAGCACCCTTCCCTCGAGACTGCAACCAGCCTCGCCGCGCGCAACCGCTCGATTATTGTCCGCGCTACGCCTTCTCCGACGCCCAACATTTCGGCCAGTTGTTTCCGTCCCGTGGGGTTTTCTGCGACGTACTCGATCGCCAGTAGCACGTGGAGAACTGAAAATGAAGGAGAAGGTCCAGGAGCCTTTTCAGCAGCTATCTCTTCGAGCTGCTTCTTGAGCGAGGCATGTGCACCTTCCATAATTATAGTTTGGGCGTTGGCTATTAAACTGTTTATCACTCAACACTTGTGTTTCTTTCCGTGCACCCTGCAGCTACTTTTTCATAATGAAGTATTCTCTGACTATTCCTGCTGTCACTGCAATCAATCCGACTGCCAGCAGGTAGATCAGCGGGTAGATGAAGATTGCAAGCATGTTCTCATACGTGATTGCAGAAGGCAGCTGTGGAGTGAAGAATATTGTTATCCACACTATGGCGAAGGCTGCGACGCACCCGATGCCGACGCCGACGGAAAGTCCATGCACAAAGTTGCTGTTCTCCGCGTGGTTGCGCCTGAACCTGTGCTTCCTTTCATGTTTCTCCTCGGCCATTTGCTCCGCTGCCATGTACTCTTCGCCTTCGGCCTCATTCGGCTGAACGTTTTCTCCGTAATTGCCTTCTGTGGTCTCCAGCGTCTGCTGAGACTCCTGTTCTGAGGCTTCCATTGTCTCTCGCCTTGATTTTTGTTAGAAGAGTGCGCTAATAAGACTATTCAATTCTGGGTTCGAATTCAGAATACGAATCCGAAATACGGAGTCACTTGGGTGGACCGGTGAAGACGAGTTTCGGCGTCAGCTTTTCGATGGCGTCTTTGAGCTTGTTCCACTCTTCCAGGTTCCTGACGTTGAACTTGTGTTTTCTCTTCCACACATCGTTCTGTTTCTGCCAGAGATACAGCCCGATGGACCTCTTGCCGAAAGACTCGAATACGACCACGGCTTCCCACCACTTTTGGCTCTTGAAAATCGTGACGCAGTCTATGACACTGTAGAAATCGGATATCGGCAACTTTTCTTCCTGCTGACCAGACACAGAATCACGGTCCCGCATCATGAGAACTGTCGCTTCGCATTTAAGCCTTTCAACAGCCAACCTTACAAGCGCCGGAAAACGCCGTTGGTCAGAACATTCAGTCTAGTGTCGTCGTTGTTCACGATTTCGACCGTCGGTTTTGACATCAGGAAGTCCGTGTGATTGTTGGAATGGTTCATCCCGCCCGGCATGTCTGAATTGTTGCCAAACGCCAGGTGAACGGTGCCCAGCATCTTTTCAGACTCAAGAAACTCGTCGCAGAAACGTGCCTTCGGGTTTATGCCAAAAGCGAACTCGCCCATCACTTTTGCTCCTCCGTCGGTTCCCAGCGAGTCTTCCACACCTTTGATGACAGAGGTGTCGTCTGACGAGATTGTCTGCACTATTCCTTTCTCAGCCACGATCTCAACCGGAGACTTGAGCGGCCTGATACCGCCAATGGCCATGTCGCAGACCAGTCTGCCCTCGAGAGAACTCTCCACAGGGGCGACTATGACCTCGCCCGTGGGCATGTTCATCCATTTTTTGGTCTCCCAGCTGATGATGGTGTCCGTGAAGAAAGGTCGTCCCTCGACGTTCAATGAGATTTTGGTGCCGGCTGGATTTGCAACTTCCACCCGCGCCGCGCGGCTGAGGCTCTGAATGAGTTTTCTCGCAAAGCCTTGCATGCTCCGGTGGTCTTCCTTCTTCATGGCAAGTGCGCCATCGGTCAGCATGTCTAAGGTTATGCCTGGACAGTGCGCGAGTCTTGCGTTGGCGCTACGAGTTTCCATTCTTGTCAGCTGTATCCGAAAAGGGGTTTCTTCCCGGATCCCCCGGAGCAGGTTGACGTAGATGTCGGGTTCATAGTTCTTGAAGCTCTGCACTATTGCTTCCGGTAGTTCCTTTCTGAAAGTGTTCGGACTGGTTTCCAGTCTGATCGACTGGGTCTTCAGTCCCAGTTTTGAGGCTCCTGTTGCGAACGCTTCGCACACGCTTGTCTTCTCTGCGTCATAGAAGATGACGAAGGTTTCCCCTTTCCTCGCTTCTAACACGCATTCCAGAGCGTTCTTTGCTGCTTCTCCGGCATCCATGATTTTCAACTCGCGGACTATGTAGCGCTTGTAATGGATAAATGTTTGGCGGAGGTCTCCCAGAAATTTCTTCGAGAATCAGAGAAAGCGGGCTAGCAGCTGGGGAATTTTCCTTCTGCGAGCTCCAAGCAGAACTTGTCGATGTTCTCAAGCTCGAAGTCGAGGACTTCTTTTATCTCGCGCCGAACCTTGTCGAGGGAATTGTTGCCTTTCATCACCGCTTGAGCGGCCGCAACCGTCGGGTGATCTATCGGGCTTCCAATCTTGCTGAGCAACCATATGTAGACTTCCTCGACTTCGGGCACTTCGTCGTAGACGTGGCTTGCTATTTTGAAGGTGAGGAAATTGTAGATCTTTCCAACGTGGCTCACGGGGTTTTTGCCCGCTGCAGCCTCGGAGCAGAAGGGTCTGTTGAGCGATATTAGCCCATTCACGCGGTTTCCTCTTCCCACCTGTCCGGAGTCGCCGCTGTCTGCACTTGTGCCAAGCACTGTCAGGTACATTCCTCCAAGTCCTCTTCCTCGCATGTCAAGCGTGTTCAGCTGCACGTCCACCAGTTCGAAGTCAGTGTTGACGGCGACGAACTTGTTGATCTCCTCAAGGATTTTCTCCTTCTTGCCAAAATAGTCTTCCTCGCTGTCAATGAACCGGTCGACGAATGCCATGGCAACAATCATCTTCAGGTCGTCCTTGTTCCTGAAAGCCATGACCTTTATGTCTTCTCCGGACTCCGGGAAACGTTGTTTGAACTCCTTGGAGTTGAGGTATTTCTCGGTTGCGAGCACTATCTTCTCTGTTCTCGTCATTGGCGCGTAGCCGACAGCGGCTGAGGTGTCATTGGCTCCGAGGACTTTGCCTTTGCGTTTGAAGATGTCTGTTAAGCCTACGGAGCCGGGCTTGAGTTCGATCTGGTATTTCACGTGTTCTTTGGGGTCGATGAAACGCATGTTGTTCGTGAACCATTCTCTGGCTGCTCCGACTGCTATTTCATCCACGTCGATCGTCTCGCCGTCAATCTCGGAGGTGGCCCGGTCGCCGATCACGAACAGTATTGGCTCTTTGACAGTGCCGCCGCTGAACTTGGGTGTGGCTTCGCCAGCGACAAGCAGGGATTTGTCGACGTTGTGGTGAAGAATGGCGCCGGCTTTTTCGAGGTACTTCTTGCTGAGCGCAACTGAGATGCGGTCGGCCACGGCGTCGCATATGCAGTCAGGGTGGCCGAGGCCTTTCCTCTCAACGATTTCTATGTGTTGTTTCTCGAGCGGCATCTGTTTAAGGTCCTCTACAATTATGTTGCGCATGGTTTTCGTGCCTTCTTTGAAGTTTAGGGTTAAACACGGCCGACAGATATATATTTTACTGTATGCCCCTATAACGAGAAATAACCAGTGGTTATTTTCATGTCTGTGACCGGCAACACCATAAAGAAACTACGGGTCAAGGCGAAATTGACGCAGAAAAAGCTTGCGGGCCTAGTCGGCGTTTCCCAAGCTCACATTGCCAAGATCGAGCGTGGAAGAGTTGATCCCAGGCTTTCGACAATCAACAGAATCTTGCACGTCCTCCAAGCATGGAAAGACCGGAAATGCGGGGACATTATGACGCGCGGCGTGCTGTTCGCCAAGCCGGACGAGAGCGTCTTGGAGGTCAGCGAGGTCATGGTGAAGGGCGCCGTTTCCCAGCTGCCCGTTTTGGATAGAGGCAAAATCATCGGAACCATAACCGAGGAAGGCATAGTTCGGAACCTGAGGTCGGATCTGGCGAGTGAGAAGGTTAGGAACGTGATGGATCCGCCGTTGCCCACGGTCTCGGAGGAAATGGGGCTTGACTTTGTGCGGTCTCTTTTGGAGAAGAGTCAAGGCGTGATCATCAATAGGGGCAGAGAAATCGTCGGCATAATAACGCGTTCCGATCTGCTGAAGACCATAGGATAGCCCGCGTCTTCGTCTGCGCCGCGGTTTTGGGGTGTCTCGTGTCAGTACGGTATGATGCGGTCTGATGTTTTTCGGTACAACGTGTAGGAAAGCAGGTATGCCACGAACAGTGTTGCTGGCCCGCCTATGAGCCACACGTCACCGGCCAACGCTAGAAGATTGTTTGAGAGGTGAAGCATCACCGCGATTAAGTAGAATTGCAATGGTTTCTTGACCGCGATTCCGTAGGCCGTGATGGAGGCGTTTGCGGAGTGAAACGCCATGAGGGCAAGTCTTGTTGGCACGGGCGCGCCCAGAGTTGCCACGTACAGGATGAACTCTGAGAAGCCGAACCCCGTTCCGGCCAGAAAGCCCAGAACAAACATGGATTTTTCTGTTTCGCCATGTCGGTAGAAAAGCGGGTAGGCCTTTGCAAATTCTTCCACGAAGGGAGTGAAGACGGCGACGGAGCATATTTCCGCGTAGAAGAACGGCAGGGGGATGCATAGAATGTCGGAGAATTGCATCACGAAAAGAGTCATTGGCACGCTCACGATGACTCCAGAGAGCAAAAAGAAGACTTTTTCAGCAAGGCTTGGCCTGTGGAGAGGTATGGTGACTTCTTCAGTCGTCATTCATGCTTCCCCGTGAACTATCCTTCGCCACCACGTTTAAGAGCCTTATCATAATTGGCACTCATCGACGTTTCTGTCTGGCCGTATGGCTCACTTTCTTCAGCTATCCACGGACCACCAATCAATGCTATTGACGTCTTGCAGCGCCAATACCGACTACCCTCCCCCTTCTTTTTGGCATCCGGCAGACCCAACACATTTTGATGCGACTGGGCTTTCGCCGCACTAGAAGCCTGTGTTCACGATGTTTTTCGGCTTCATGATTTCCCTCAGCACGACAGTTGCATAAGACCCACGGTGCAGCATGAACCTCATTGCGACTTGACACCTATTGGGCCGTGTCGGATCCTGCGCGATCTGCTCCACCCAAAAGTCATTGAGCGGCGTGACAGCCGTTCGCAATCCGCCTCTCGCGCTTGTTTCTTGCAGGTCCTTTATCTTGAAGTCCTTAGGCGACACGCTCTCCTCCTCTAGAATGCGCTTCTCCATTTCCCCAGCATATCCATGCGAGGAAGCTTGTCCATATCCCACGATTGGGATTGCGAGTTTGAGCTTCCCAGCCTTCACGGCGTCGCTCATCTTTGCCAGTGTGCCGGGCGTGACGGTCATTGAGGCTTTGACTAGAGGCAGTCCCGATCGCTCGACGCCGACAGCGAAGTCTCCGTCTTGAAGTGAGTCCAACCGGAGGCCATTGCTGATTCGGGCGCTCAGAAACCTGTTGAAGAGGTAGGACTGGTAGGCTTGAACGAATAGTTCCGTCAGTTTCGAAGGCAGTCTTCTGAACGCCCCAGCATAGTCCGATGGCTTTTCAGCCAGATGATCAAGCATGAGCCTTTCGTAGCGAAGTTGTCTGGGAAACTCGTCAAGCGCCTGTTTGAAGTCTCGTGTCGCTTGCAGTGTGAGGCGGGCATTTCTGCTTGCTGGGTGTTCGTGCGGGCTGGGTTTGGAGAGGAACAGCATTGCGGCCTTCCGGAGGTTTTTCTTCACGATGGCTTTTCCCACCAAATGAGTGATCGGTCGAACCGTGCCGAATCGTTGATGACCGAAGAAGTTGGGCACGCTTCCCGCCGCGTTTAGCTCGTTGACTGCCTCAGCAATTCCGCGCTCAATCGTGTCCGGCTTGTCTTTCAGCGCTCTGACTATTATCCTGAAACTGTTTCCCAGAAGGTAGAAGGCCGAGATCGCGGTGGGCAGATATCCGACAGGCTGAAGACACAGATCTTTGATTCGAACCTTCCTGAGATCCTCAGCAGAAGCTCCCCTAATCGTGACGTGCTGCGCCGTGACCGCCTTCGCGTCTTTTATCCCTGCGGTCTGAATCATCCCGGGACCTGTTCCAAGCTGCAGGCCAATCTTTCTGACGACACTGAGCGTGTCCCAATTCCGCTTTGCCATCACGCAAAGCAGATACTCCCCTCGTGCCGAAGAAGAACCCAGCACAGGCTTCGAAGCTTTCAAGCCTCGCTCCTCCAAGCTTCTTGCGTCGGCTCTGGAGCCGTCGACCAGCAGTTCTTCCACCACAAAGTCTTCCGCGTTCTGCCGGATTGTTCCTCCAACGCCGGGGCAGCGTGTGGCGTAGACCTCGATTCCCATCAGCTTCTCGACTTTTGGCACTTGCAAGGTCATACGCCCGATTATAGGAGAGGCAGCGTCCCTGTGATCCTGTCCATCTTCTCGGATGGGGCAGGACCGATGCCCAGACAGGTCACGGTTCCGGGCGGAATCTCCGTTAATCCTCTGTCCACGATCAATGAACTGGGGAGTCCCAACCGCTCTGCTTCAGCGCTGAGTTCAAGAAGTTCTTTTTCGGTCTTCACTTTGACCGCGATCTTGCGCTGTCCCTCTTCCATCCAATCCTCGAACCATCCTCTGTGGTGCTTGCGAGCTTCTTCAGCGGTTGAAACTGCCGCGTGTCCCGCTTGGACTGCAGCTTTGCCCTTGCTGAGCCTCAAGTCGGAACGGAAGACTATGACCTGTTTGTAGCGGAAATCTGACAAGGCAACCTCGACCTTTCCGTAGAAGTGTGTTCTCACACGTTTTAAAGGTTCGCGGACAAGTACGCCCACAGGAAATAGCCAAGCGCCACAGTCACCTTTGGTCTTCGCAACATCCTGAAAAGTGCCCTGCCCTGAAGATCCACATCGTTGACGTTGCTCAACACTTCACCGAGACCTATTTTCGTGCACAGCGCCAAAGCATCGTCGAGCTTACTGTCCGAAACGCCGTTCAGGATCCTCCGCATCAGAAGCATGATCTTGAAATCTGAACCGAAAAGCGCCTGACATCGCTTCTGGTAAGCCTTCAGAAACGTCGCCGAGAAGTCATTCTCACAGACAGCTTCGGCGGCAACGTCAGCAGCCAGCTTGGCGCACATCATACCAAGCACCACTCCGCCTCCCGTCGTTGGCTTAACCTGCGAGGACACATCTCCAACAGCCAAGAAGCCCTCAGCATGGGTCTGTGGAACCGGTCCCCCCAGCGTTATGGGGTGAAACGTCGCACTGAGCACTTTTGCTTTGCGCATCTTTTCCGAAGCAGCCGGATGTTTCGCGATGAGCTTCGCCAGCAACTCCTTGGGGTTGCCTCGCCTTGCAGCAAGGCCAATTTTCGCCGTGCCATCCTTCCTCGGCATCAGCCACGCGTAGAAGCCGGGAGCATAGTTTCTTCCCAGAAAGACGCTTACTCTGTCAAGCTCCGGCTCGTCGACTTTTTCGGCTTCCGCCTCGACTCCGTTCACTATTGACTCTGGCTTTGGCCCAGACAGGCCCATCCTCCTCAGAATCCTCGGCGTCACTCCTTCAGCGTCAACAACAATCCTAGCCTGCTTTTTCTCAGTCCTCGCTTCTTTCTCCACGGCGACTCCTTCGACTCTGCCATTTGTCGCCAGAAGGGACTTGACCCTCGAATTTAGGACGTACGTTGCGCCAGCTTCTTCTGCCTTCTCGGCAAGGTAGCCCTCCAGCAGCGGACGGTTCACGGAGCACGTTACTGGTGACGGGAATCGCACTGAAAACTCTCTGCCGGACGGCGAATAGAATGTTGCGGCGCGGAAAGTGTTCTCAACAATTCCCGGGGGAAGTTTCTGCAGCCCAAGCCTAGCGAGGCCCTTGATGCTCAGGTGGCCTGCGCAGTGGCATGGGAGCCCCACGAGGTTGTGTTCCTCAAAAACGGTGACTTTGACACCGGCCTGTGCGAGGTTCAGGGCCGTGAATGAACCGGCTGGGCCGGCTCCGATTATGACCGCTTCTGAGGTTTCATTCATGCGTCGCACACGGCAGAAAACCTGCGTCTGGTCATCTTCTATACTACTAGTTCTATCTGCCGCTTTCCTCTGACCATCGAGGTTGTGCGTATCTTCCCGCTGATCTCCAGTCGCATGAGCAGCTTATTGAACTCTTTCTGGCTGATCTCGCCGAACTCTTCGTTCATGGCCTCAAGCAGGTCCTGGTCGTTCATTGAATTCTTCTTTTGCAGGAGCTCAAGCATGACAAAGTATGCGGGGTGGGTCTTCCACTTCTTGGCTGGTGTTGGCATTTCATCGCTCACCTACGTAACCGGCGTGGCCGGCTTCTGTATTTGCCTGACCTGCTGTATGAAGCTCTTATACCACTTCTCCATGTCCGGCGAGATCGTGGGGCCGGTTCTCTTCATGGCTTCTTCGAAGTCTTTCCATCCGACTTCTTCTGTTTTCATGTTTTTCCTTAGAGCGTGCATTGCTGCCTCCCTGCAGAGCGCGTCTATGTCCGCGCCGGAGTAACCTTTCGTCATCGTGGACAGTCGTTGCAGATCCACGTCCTTGGACAGTGGCATGTTCTTCGTGTAGATCTTGAGAATCCGCAGTCTGCTCGCTTCGTCCGGCTCTGGAACATATATCAACCTATCAAATCTGCCCGGCCTCAGGACGGCAGGATCGACGATGTCGGGTCTGTTTGTCGCTGCGATGACGACTACGTCTTCCAGCGTAACTATGCCGTCCATTTCGGTGAGGAGCTGGCTGATGACACGTTCGGTCACTCCGCTGTCAGAGATTCCTGGGCCTCTGCGCGGCGAGAGCGAGTCCATCTCGTCGAAGAATATCACGGCCGGAGCCGCCATCCTCGCTTTGCGGAAAACTTCTCGAATTGCCTTCTCCGACTCTCCGACCCATTTTGAGAATATCTCCGGTCCTTTGATGGTTATGAAGTTCGCGGCGCTTTCGGTCGCGACCCCCTTTGCGAGCAGCGTCTTTCCGCATCCCGGGGGACCGTAGAGCATTATGCCCTTCGGCGGCTTTATTCCGAGCCTGCCAAAAATCTCCGGGTTCTTGAGCGGCCACTCAACCGCCTCTTTGAGGTCTTGCTTCACCTCTTCCAGCCCGCCAATGTCCTCCCAATGCACCGTCGGCACCTCAATGTAAACTTCACGCATGGCCGTCGGCGTTATCTCCTTGTAAGCGTTGACGAAGTCCTCCATGTTCACCTCCATCTTCTCAAGAACGCTTGGAGGTATCCGTTCTTCTTCGAGGTTTATCTGAGGCAGGTACCTGCGCAGCGCCTTCATCGCGGTTTCTCTGCCGAGGGCTGACACGTCGGCGCCCGTGTATCCATGCGTCATATCCGCCAGCTTTTTCAGGTCCACGTCCTCCGAAAGCGGCATGCCGCGTGTGTGTATCTGAAGGACTTCATGTCTCCCGTGCTTGTCAGGGACGCCTATCTCGATCTCCCGATCGAACCTTCCGGGTCTTCGCAGCGCCGGGTCCAGTGCACCGGGCCGGTTTGTGGCGCCTATTACTATGACGTTGCCTCTTCCGGACAGGCCGTCCATCAGGGCGAGCAACTGCGCAACCACGCGTCTCTCCACTTCACCCGTGACCTCTTCGCGCTTGGGTGCTATGGCGTCAAGCTCGTCGATGAATATTATGCTGGGCGCGTTCTGCTGTGCTTGCTGGAAGATTTCTCTAAGTCTGGCTTCCGATTCCCCGTAGAACTTGCTCATTATCTCCGGGCCATTTATGGAGAAGAAGTTGGCTTCTGACTCGTTTGCCACTGCCCTCGCGAGCAACGTTTTTCCGCAGCCTGGCGGTCCGTGGAGCAGGACGCCCTTTGGAGGTTCGATGCCTAGTCTCTGGAAGAGTTCGGGGTGTCGGAGTGGCAGCTCAACCATTTCTCTTACGCGTTGCATTTCTTCGTGGAGTCCTCCAACGTCTTCGTACGTCGTGCGTGGGAGGCCTTTGCCTTCGGGTGCGGGCTCGTTTAGTATGGTGAGTTTTGTCTCGGAGGTGACCTTGACTATGCCGTGGGGCCGTGTTTTTGCCACGGTGAAGGGTATGGCGTGCCCGAGCATCATCACGAGCGTGGTGTCGCCTTCGACGAGGGTTCTTTCCATTAGCCTGTTCTTGACGAAGTTGGTGAAGTCGTCGTCGACGTTCAGTCTCATGTCGACTGGCGCAAGGGTTATGCTGAGGGCGATTTTGACTTTGGTCGGTCTGGCGACAACGAACTCGTTGATCGCGACGCTGGCGTTCTTGCGGGTGAAGCCGTCTATGCGGAGGAGGTCGCGGTTCTGGTCCTCGCTGTATGCGGGCCATGCGATGGCTGAGGTGGTTCTTTTTCCGACTATTTCAATTACGTCGCCCGCTGAAATGCCCAGCTTCTGCATCGTCTTCTGGTCTATGCGGGCTATTCCTCTTCCAACGTCTCTCTGTCTCGCGTCTCCGACGCGCAGTTGGACTTCACTCAAGCAATTTCCTTCCTACAATTACTGTATGTTACGTGCGGAAACAAGAGAGTATTCCAATATAAATGCTTTAGGCAGTCTGCCTCTTTTATCTACTTGTTCTCCTCACCATGAGGGTTTGGACTTGGCTCACGCCTTCCAACTGCTCCAGTTTGTTCTCGAATTCTTCAAGTAGGCCCGTTTTGTCTTCTGGGAACTTCACTTGGGCAAGCAGTGCTTTCAGGCCGTAGGCGACGAGTTCTTCACCGTATCCGTGAATTGACGCGGCTTCCGGCAGCAGTTCTTCGACCTTCTTCTTCATGCCTGTGAAGTCTTGGATTATGTCTGTCGGGAAAATCTTGTACGTTACAACTACGAAACCCACGGGGGTTCAGTCTCCTTTCTTCATGGTCCGGTGAAGCCGCATTTGGGGCACTTGTACACTCGTCCGAACTTTCGGCATTTTCCGCATCGTTTTATCTGGATTTCTCCGCAGTTTGGGCAGAGAAACTTTGTTGTTTCCGCTGCTGGCGGTATCGGTTTGCCGCAGCTTGTGCATGTGACCAGCATGATGGTTGAGGTTCTTTCTGTCACGGCAGTTCATCCTCGGGGATGGTTCTGTAATTGCGGGACCCCTTTATATTTGCTGTGCTTTCGGATTTCGCAACTTTATTATTCCCGTTATCTTCAAATAACGAGTCGGGTGTTGTTCTTGGGCGTTGACCTGCGCGATCTTGTTCCCAGAACGGCCATCAAACTTCAGGATTTGGGCGGCAAGTCGATCGCGATAGACGCCTACAACGCGCTCTACCAGTTTCTCGCCATAATCAGGCAGCCAGACGGGACACCGTTGAAGGACAGCAGCGGCCACGTCACAAGTCACTTGAGCGGGTTGTTCTACAGGACCAGCAACCTCGTCGAATTGGGCATCAAGCCGATCTACGTTTTTGACGGGACGCCTCCGGTGCTCAAGGAGATCGAAATCAAGAGGCGCAGACAGGTGAAGGAGCAGGCGCTTGTGCTTTATGAGCGGGCGTTGAAGGAAGGCAAGAAAGAAGAGGCTAGGATGTACGCGCAGGCAACGTCGCATTTGAAGGATTACATGGCTGATGACAGCAAGAAGCTTCTCGGGCTTATGGGCGTGCCGTGGGTTCAGGCGCCGAGCGAGGGGGAAGCGCAGGCCGCCCACTTGACGAAGCGTGGCGACTCGGACTACTGTGCAAGTCAGGACTATGATAGTCTGCTGTTTGGTGCGCCGAGGTTCGTGCGGAACGTGACTGTTTCGGGTAGGAGGAAGCTTCCGAGGAAGAACGTGTACGTGGAGATTGTGCCGGAGGTCGTGGAGCTTGAGAAGGTTCTGCGTGAATGCGGCATCACTTATGAGCAGCTTGTTGACGTGGGCATCCTTATTGGGACTGACTTCAACCCCGACGGGATCAAGGGTTTGGGGCCGAGGACGGCTTTGAAGCTTGTGAGGCAGCATGGAAGTCTGGAGGCGGCTTTGCCGTTTCTGGAGAACGCGGAGTTTCCGGCTGACCCGCGCAAGATCAGGGAGATTTTTCTGCACCCCGCCGTCACAGATGGCTACCGCATTGATTGGAGAGAGCCTGACGTTGGTGGCATCGTCGATTTTATGTGTGGTCAGAGGGACTTTTCCGAGGAGCGTGTGAGGAACAGTTTGGAGCGGATGCAGGCTGGCGCCAAGAAGGTCAAGGGAAAGACGACTCTTGAGAAGTGGTTTGGATAGAGGCGGTGTAGACAGAAATCTTTAACTGTGGTCTGGTTTATACTTGGTTGCCACAAATGGTGATGACGCTTGGAAAAGAACCAGATCTCGCTTCCGCCGGACGAACTTCCGACTAAATGGTACAATATTGCTCCGCACTTGCCTGAGCCGCTGCCTCCTCCACGCGAGCCTGAAGACGGCACGTCGCGGATGGAGTTCTTGGGCAGAACGATGATTCATGAGTGTCTGGGGCAGGAGATGAGTGGGGACGCTTGGATTCCGATCCCCGACGAGATCAGGGAGCTTTATATTCAGGCTGGTCGTCCTCGGCCGCTTTATCGTGCGCGGCGTTTGGAGAAGCGTCTGGGTTTGAAGAAGGTTCGGCTTTACTATAAGCGTGAGGACTTGTCGCCGACTGGTTCGCATAAGGTCAACACTGCTTTGGCTCAGGCTTTCTACGCGGCGAAGGAAGGGAAGACCACGCTTGTGACTGAGACGGGCGCGGGCCAGTGGGGAAGCGCCTTGTCGTATGCGGCCTCGCTGATGGGGCTTGACTGCGTCGTCTTCTGGGTCAGGGCAGTTTACGATTGGAAGTCTGACAGGAGAACGTTTATGAAGCTGTTCGGCGCGAAGGTTCACGCGTCGCCGAGCCGCGAGACAAAGTTCGGCCAGAGCCTCTTGTCTCAGAATCCCACCAATCCGGGTTCGCTGGGAATCGCGGTTTCGGAGGGGCTGGAATACGCCGATGGCCACGGGGGCAGCGTCTACTGTTTGGGGTCGGTTCTGAATCACGTGTTGATCCACCAGTCGATCATCGGCTTGGAAGCGATCAAGCAGTTCGAGCTGGTTGGCGATTCGCCTGACTTGATCACGGGCTGCTTGGGCGGCGGTTCGAACTTTGGTGGTGTGGCTTTGCCTTTTGCCGGCGAGGTTTTGCAGAAGAAGCGTAAGTGCGATTTTCTGGCGGCTCAGTCCGAGGCGGCGCCTAACTTGAGTGGCGAGTACCGCTACGATTTTGGGGATGTGGCTGAGCACACGCCGCTGTTGAAGATGTACACGCTTGGGCACAAGACTGAGATGCAGCCGATCAAGGCGGACGGGCTGCGGTATCATGCTGCGGCGCCGTTGATGAGCGCGTTGCGTCACCATAACATTCTGCGTGCGGTTTCGTATCCGGCGGATGAGCTGCTGGTCTTTGAGGCGGCGAGGACTTTTCTGCAGAGCGAGGGCTGGCTGATTGCGCCTGAGTCGAGCTACGCGGTGCGTGCTGGGATTGATGAGGCGTTGAAGGCTGAGCGGGCGGGGCAGGAGAAGGTTATCTTGATGAACATTAGCGGTCACGGCTTCTTGGATCTTGAGGCGTACAGGGAAAAACTGGGAATAGACTAGCAACACAAACGTGACAGTTTCCTTCTGGTTTCTTCTTTTTATGGTCAGTGTTTCCGGTTTTCATCTGTTTCACGGTTTGAATTGAAAGCTAACGAAGTAGCTCTTTTTTTATCGTTTGATGCGTTTGTTGTTGATTGGAGAGCCGCATGCGTTCTTCTTGCGCAAGTATTATATAGTTGGACTTTACACATGCTGCGGTGGTGTTAGGGTTGGTTTCAACTAGGCTTTGCCACAAGGAGATTCTTGGGATTGTGCTGGGGCTCGTGCTGGTCTTCTCGGTGTACGTTCAATTCGTCCAGTTCTCAAATGGTCTGTTTTGGCATGATTTTGTGGAGGAACTCTACATGTCGAGGACGCCAGATTCCGGACCAGCTTATCAATTCAAAATGGGTGACGAAGCCTTGGTCGTGGCCAAGGTCAGGGATGCGAACGCCTATTCTCTTCGGGTTCTTGACAAAAATGGTTCGTTGGTTTTTGAGGATCGAGGCGACGCCAGGGATGGCAAAGCTGTGGCCCATATTCCTATTCGTTCACCTGCTTTCAGCGCCGGCTCGAACTACACGTTGGCTTTTGATGCGGGGCTGCTGAACTCTCCGTTTCCGGGTCTCAGCACGTACAGTTCAGGGTTTGCCGCTTTCCAGATAGTCAAGAGCCTCACCAAGGTCAATTCTACGGCAGTGTACAGTCGGGACGGGCGCTCGGTTCGGTCGAACGTTTTGCTTATGACCGATGATGATGCTCCAATGGAGAACAAGACTGTGGGCTTCTACTTGATGCCTGAGATGGAGTTGTCAAGACGTGACAGAGGATGGATTTTCTTGGGGTCAGCAACGACTGACGAGAACGGTTCAGCTTCATTTTCGTTCGGGGTCGATATAGGGGGTGGATGCCATGGTTTCAAAGCAAAGTTCCTTGGGGACGAGGATTTTGGCCAGTCTTTCAGCATTGCCAACTTTACTGCCGAATACAAGCGTGCTCGTCTGAACGTAGTTCGGCTTGAGAGGTCGGGGAGCAGGTACAGTTTGCTGCTGCGGCTGGTAAGCGAGTACAGTTTTCCACTCGCTGGCAGATTGGTCTCGTTTGAGGCTTCCGCGTTGTTCAGCCGCCGCTTGTACGCAATTAGCAACGAGACTGGTTACGCGTCTGTGTCTTTCACTCTTGACAGGCCTCAGGCGCTTGCGGAGTCGAAGATCACGATTCTGGGAGACAAGTACATTTCGACCCTAGAAAGTTGCGCGACGCTGAACTTCAGCAGTCTTAGAGTGTCTGCTGGTTCTCAGGGGGCCGGGAATGGCTTGGGGCAGTTGGAAGCAGCGGAGGACAACGCGTGTTCTTGTGTAGGTGAAGGCTGTGAGCCGCTTGCTGGTCAGGCTTCAGTCTTGAGCGGCGGGATAGAGGAGGTGAGGGTTACTGTTGATCCTAATCCTTCAGTGGCTGGGTTGGACACGAAGATATACAGTGAACTTGATTCCGAGCAGCAGTATTCAGGCGTCAAGTTCCTCTACTATCGCAATGGGACCGAGTACTTGGGAAGTGTGGATGCCACCTATACGAGAGTGAGAATCATGATGGATGAGGGGTGGGGCTACGTTTACAATTACAGTGGACTTCTGGTCAAGGAGTTCGACTATTACGGCCACAACAACATTACAGTGTATGCGGTTGACTCCGGCAACTACACTGTGGGTGTGGGCAGCAACGTTGTGCCGACTAACTCTGCGCCGGCGAACATCGTTGCCTATTTTCCGGGGTCTTATTGTGATGAGTCGCTGAATCTGACGTTGTGTTTTTCGAGGGCTCGGACCTACGAGCCGCCTGCGGATTCCGAGTTTTTCCAGAGGCGTTCTATGGCGCCGATTCTGCGTTATGGTACGACGGATTACATGTTGGACGTGCCTCCTACCAACTCTACCATTGTGCATCTTTTTGTGAATAGCACTCCTGCTCCTGTGTGCGACTTGGTTACTGACAGCGTGACCGGGTTGGCTTGGGTGAGGCTCAACGTGAGTTCGGATTTGCGTTCTTTTCTTATTGTTAGGGGTTCGGCTGACACTACGAGCATGTATAAGGGGGCTGTCGTTGAGCGGAGTTTCAATCTGACGCGGGTGAGTGTCGTGGATTCGGCGTCTGGCGGGCGTGACCAGCTCACGCTGAATTACTCGTTGAGTGTTTTGGATGGGAACGAGACGACTTTTGCTGGTTTGAACAACACGGTGAGGGTTGAGGCTTCGCTGTTTGGGCTGCCGGTTTACAATGTTTCTGCTTCTGTGGTTTCCGCGAGGGTTGTGGCACGGTCGGCGCTTAATGCTTATGGAGTGGCGACGATACCGGGCGGCTGCAACTATATGCGTCTGAAGTCTGCTTGTGTGGCTGATCCTGGTGATGCTTCGCCGCTTGCTGATGTCTGCAAGGACGGACTGGTCAACACTCGGGACATAGGTTTTGTTACCGGCCACTTTGGCTCTTTTGGTGATTCTCAGTATGACTGGCGTGCCGACCTCAACGGAGACGGTGCAGTTGACCAAGATGATCTTGACATAGTTACCAGCAGTTCCAACTGGGGAAAAGACGTTGCTTATCTGGATGATGGCGGCTACGACTACAGCGCTGTTTTAGTCGGTTTCGTGGGCGGTGGTGACCGTTACCCTAACAGGCTGGGGTTCACAGAAATTCCTACGGGTGCTACGTGGTTCTACGCGTACCCGAATATTCGGGCGATTGTGGAGTTTTTCGAGATCACGTTTGAGGGAGAGAAGCTGACGAACAATGGCGGGTACGCAGATTTGACTTGGTGCCCGTCTGAGACGGGGGTTTACGCGTTTGAGGTGAAGTTGCCGTCGCGGCTGAACTTGACTGCTACTGAATACGAGAATGTAACATCGTTGAGCGCTTGTCTGGGGCTGGCAGACTACTATTACGTGTTGAGGAGGCCGGTTGATCTCTGCCTTGAACTACCAACGTTAAACATAACGACTATCGAAGCAGAAGCAGACACCTACGCTGATGCGGCGTGTCCCGATACGAATTTTGGGAACTCGCTTTTGATGTATTGTCGAGGAGCTTTTCAGCGGGCGTTTGTTCGTTTCAGCCTTGTCTCCATTCCGCAAGGGGCCCGCATTGTGTCGGCTCGGATGAATCTTTTTTGCGAATCTGCAGGAGAGGCTGTTTTCGAGGTTCATCGGGTCACTGATCTCTGGAGCGAATCGACGCTAACTTGGAACCATCAGCCGTCCTTTGAAGCAAGTGCTTCCTGCACTTTCAGTGTTCCGGAGGCCAGATGGGTGCTTTTGGATGTTAGCGAGGACGTTCGCAACATGAGTAATGAGTCCAACATCGGGTTCGTGCTCACTATAAATCAGACCTACAGCCCGAGGCTCGAAATCAACACGAGAGAGGCTGAAGATTGTCATCCGACGCTGGAGGTGTCGTATGTTGTGCCTTCTGGTTTGGCATATGTCACGGCTTACGACGATGTGACGCGTGAACCGATTGAGGGCTTGCACCTCAATTTCTCCGTGAACGGGGCACGTGTGTTGGTTTGCACCAATTCTTCGGGTGTCACGTGGGTCAACATGGGTCTTGATCGTAACGCTGTTTACAATGTTTCGGTTTCGTACGAGGGAAACGCGACTTTGAAGGAAAGCTGCGTTGGGGACGTTCTCGACTGCAGGTACCCGACCAACATGAGTTCGCTTGACAGTGTCCCACTTCATGATGTTGCTGCCGGGTTTTCTCGCCAGTATCCGTTTCAGCTTGTCTCTTCGCCATGCTTCGGCATTGAGGGTCGTCAGGTCAGTTTCTATGTCAACGGCACGTGCGCAAACGGAACAGCGTACTATGACCCTGACCTTCCAGTCCAGAATGAGACTGATGCTAACGGGAAGGTGGAGTTTGGATGGATGGCGAGTGCTGGCGTGTTCTCTATTCACGCCGTCTTTGATGGAAACGGGACGTATCTTCCGTGTGAGGCTTACTTGCTGGTTAATGCCACTATTAAGCCGCTGGCCATTCTTTTGAGCGTGAATTGTTCTGAGTTTGAGCCGGGTGCTGGCTTACGTTTTAACGCGACCGTCATCGATGTCTTCACTAGTCAGCGCATAAGTTCGGAGTACACGGTTCAGGTCAACTTTACGCGTGTAGACTCAAACGGCCAGAACCTTACCTATCCGACTATGAATGTTACAGACGGGGTGGCGCTGTTCAACAATTCCTATCCTACGGACGGGAAGGCTTACGCGTATATGGCCAGGGTTGTTTCGGCTTTGCCGGGTTTTGAGGTTCCGCAGGGCGTTGCCAGTAGCCCAATCCAGCTCACAGTCTCAATCGCAACGAAGCTGATCCTGAACGTGTCGCGTGACGTTAACTCTACCCGGCACGTGGTGGAGGGTTGGCTGCGGCGGAACGGCACCGGCGCGGCCGTCTCAGGCAAGCCTATCACCATCTCAGTCAACGATACTCGGTATGGCTTCACCACTGATCAGTATGGCTATTTCGTTTTGGACCGTGACTTTCCGCCTGTCGAGGACCAGAACACCACCTACACGATAACCGCCTTGTTCGAGGGCGACCAGCCAGTCAACGCCACCGCATGGGCGAAGACGATGGACGGCACGCGCTTCGCCGCCTGCACCACCACCCAGTTCGGCTACAAGCCAGCAGCTAATAGCACTTCGATACGGGTTGAGCCGCCGGTGACTGAGAAGACGGTTCCGACGAAGTCGCCGGAAGAAATGCAAAAAGAAGCAGAAAATGACGGTTCATTCTATGTAAAAAACGAGTTTGGCTGGTGGTATCCATTTTACCGATTGCATTTATGTATAAACATTCCGCCGCTTGTTGAAGTGATCTTTGCTCCTTTGGCGCTAGACATCAATCTCGAAATTCATGATGAAAGTTACTTTGCTCAGAAACTTGAGCAGGCTTTCGGCATTGGCTACGGACTTGCACTGGGCTACATGACAGCACTTCTTGTGGCGGGGTTCGCTGCCAAGGTTTTGGGAAGATCGTCTTTTGTCGCACTTTTTCTAGCCATAGTTGCCTATGTAAGTGCCTCTCTCTTACTTGCAGTGTTTTCTAACATGAATCAGAAAAACGCAGAGACATGGTTGATCGCGTTTGCCGCATCCCTTATCTCGATCTCCAACGTACTGGTCAGGAAGTTTGCAAATTTCGTTAAATGGGGATGTACACTTATTAGCCGAGTACTAGGAGCAATCGGAGATACCTTCAAATCATGGTGGAGCGAGGGACTAGGGTGGGGTAAGATTACTGCCATTCCGTTCATGTTTGCTGATGTCGCACTCTGTTGTATTTTCCTCCACTTCTACAATCAGGGTGTCGTAATCTGAAAAAAACAGAAAAAGAAGGAATCACCAGAGCAAAGACCACTGAAGAGATTGACGTGGAACTAGTCTTAGTTCTAGGGTTGCTCGTTAGCTTATTCTGTGTTGTTTTTGTCTTTATTCTGACTCCACTGTTTGATTTTCTGGTTGCGGTAGGCTATCCACATTTCTCAACTGTTTTCGTTGCAATCTGGCTTTGTTTCGAGATTCCTTGCAGCTTCCTGTGGGGTGCGTGGTTTCATTTTTCGTTTCGGCAATTCTTGCTCTTGGCTAGATACAACGCAGTTTTTGGCATTGGGCTGCCCCTCACCATCGCTGGCTACAATCAACTGGTGTTCCTTGTTCTTGCTCCAATAATGCATGATCCAGAGTCTCCTGCAATAGTTCTTCTTGGCATAATGAACGTGCTGTTCATAGGCTTTCTAGGTTTGATGAAAAAGCTTTTTGGGCACCACGCAAGCCGTTATTTTCGCATAGAATACCTTCCCAAACACGCTTCCATCGAAACGGCTTCAAAATTCCAGCAAAAAGCCCGACACAGACTGGCCGAGAACGACTACAGAGGAGCAAGCGCCAACTTTCATTCTGCCGCAGGCGTCCATGCCAAATTGGCCATGTGGAAGGAAGCTGCTGACGACTATTCTCTAGCGGCTGAAAACCTGTCAAAAGCTAATAAGAGCTCCAGTTCCAGCGTAGCATGGTTATACACGCTTTCAGCTGCATCTTATATTCTAGCAGACCGTAGTGAAGCTGAAGACGCGCTCGTTCGTGGGAGAATGGCTGTTGATGGCAAGGAAATCGGCAACTGGGGAGAGCGAGTTTTGCTGATACTGGATTTCTTGTCAGCGGTTCAGAAGAAAGATGTTCAGCAAGTGCAGGAGAAATGGCCAGGTTTGAACCGAAAGATGAGAAAATGGGAATGCCCGACCATAGAGGAGACATTATACACTCTGGGGAAACTCGAGTTTGCCAGACAGAGTTGACTAATCTTGGTTTGCACTGCCGTGGCGAGGGCGCTTCAGCTGTGAGATCCTTCAGGAGTTGTTGGCGTTTCAATGACGAAGCTGTCAATGAGTTGAAAGATTCAAGAATAAACCCCTCGAGCATTTACGCAGTTTCCGTTTTGGCATTCTCTCTTCCTCTGGTGTTCTTTCTCGTCTATTTTGTAACGGGACAGATCGTTCAACAATACTGGAGCGTCTTTTGGTACAACCTAGTTTTCCGCGGCATGCCCCCCACGATCTGGTATCTATTTACTAGCTTTTGTTTCGACGTGCTGATGCTTGTTTCAGTCTCCTTCCTGCCAACGCTCACAATACTACTCCGAAATGGATGTCGGCATTCAGCGAAGAATTTCGGAAAATGCTTTGTGTTTCTTGCCATACCGGCAGAGATTCTCTGGCATATAATCACGTTTTTGCTGGCTCCAGCCGCATCAATCTCCGTAGATTGGTCAGTTTCAAGCCCACTTTGGAAATATACTATCCAGATGTCATGGCTAGCTCAACTTATGGGTCTTGTCACGATGATGTATGGCCTGTTAGACGGATTAAAGAAATCCAGGAGAAATAGCCTGATCGACCAATCGAAAATGTGAAGGCTAAACCTTGGTCGGACTCTATTTGACAAATGTGCCTGTCATCAATGTAGGTGGTATAGTGTTTGACGGGTTTGACTTGTTGAACCAGGTAACAATCTTGGTGATGAGTATAAACAGGTTGATTGAACTACATGACTTCCCATAGGAGAATATTCGACAGTTTGCTTTTCTGGGTGATATTTGCCTCAGTATCAAGCTTGATATGTCTGCTCAAGGGAACGGATTTGTTCATGAGCTGGGCTTCACCAACATGGAGGGACTAATGCTATCGTTCATGTTGACTGAACCTGCTTTGCTAGGCGTTTATGTCTTCCACAGAAGGAAGAGAGTCAAGGAAGTGCTTCAGACGAAAACTTGGTCCCTGTTCAAGCTCTCAATCACCGAACGCTGGGAAACAAAACTACTGATAATCCTTACGATAATGTTTTCCGTTATTGTGGCCTACGAATATCTGCTGTTGGCTGACTACACAAAAGTTTTGACAGTCATGGTAATCTGTGTTCCCTCTGCTTACGTTCTCCTCATACTTGCAGAAATCCTCTCCAAAATGTCCACACAGTCTTCAAAGAAGTAACAGTACTGCGGGTTTGCTCTCGGCAAACGTTATATTCAGGCTTCCATCCATGTTTCCTTTCGCAGCATCAACATTTGGGCTCGCGCTGTTCGCCATCAAGATGGGGCAATGAGGTCGGAGTAATGTCATGGATGGAGGAATTCGAAAACCTGAGTCCAAAGGAAAAGGTGTGGATCATAGGCGGCACCGCGGCCGTGATTGTCGTGATGATTGCGGTTTTTGTTTTTGCCGAATTCTTCGTGGTACAGGATCGTCTTGGTTTGCGGGATGCGGTGAAAGCTGGTCTTTCGCTGTTTCACCTGGGCAGATCATTGCTGCCAGTTATGTGTGCCTTAGTGTTTGTTCCCGGAATCTTGTCTTTCTCAGCCACAGCGTTGTTGATGGGCTACCCAATCAGCATTCGAGACATCGCCGCGGCATTCATCTTGTGCGCTGTGGGGTTGTTGACGATTGCGGGTGTACTGACTCTTTTTGACCTACTTTTGTCGGCGCTACCTCTGGAGTGGCAGATCCCGCTTTTAAGCGCTTCATTCATTCCTGCACTGAAGGCTGTGATGATGACGGACAAAACAATACATTCCCATAGACAAAAGCCGCAACTTCATCGATAACTCTGTTTAAGGCTGCCTCTTCTTTCCTGCCTTCCTTCGGGTTGGTTCGGCTTTGCCGGGTCTCGAGGTTCCGCAGGGCGTTGCCAGCAACCCAATCCAGCTTACAGTCTCAATCGCAACAAAGCTGGTTCTTAACGTCACGCGCGATGTCAATTCTACGCGGCACGTGGTGGAGGGTTGGCTGCGGCGGAACGGCACCGGCGCGGCCGTCTCAGGCAAGCCTATCACCATCTCAGTCAACGACACTCGATATGGCTTCACCACTGACCAGTGCGGCTATTTCGTTTTGGACCGTGACTTTCCGCCTGTCGAGGACCAGAACACCACCTACACGATAACCGCCTTGTTCGAGGGCGACCAGCCAGTCAACGCCACCGCATGGGCGAAGACGATGGACGGCCAAAGCTTCGCCGCCTGCACCACCACCCAGTTCGGCTACAAGCCAGCAGCTAACAGCACTTCGATACGGGTTGAGCCGCCGGTGACGGAGAAGACGGTGCCGACGAAGTCACCAGAGGAAGTGCAAGAGGAAGCTGAAGACAGCGGATGGTTTAGAACTGATCATGAATTCAGCTGGTGGTTCCCATGGTATCGAATGCATTTTGTTCTGAATGTTCAGTTACCGCCTTATGGAACACTACGGATAGACTATGGCTGGTCTGCCTTGCCTTTCGGTTTAACCCTCAAGGTAAACGATGTGTTTGGTCGTCTATTCAATGATGTAGCCGTGAACTTCGTTGAGAATTACATTGTTTCCACAATAGCGGCAACAATTATCAAACATGTGGCAGCAGGAATTGCAGGCAGAACAATAGCGGGAATAGGCTGCGCGATAGGGATGTATTTATTTTTCACACTGACCCAAATGTTGATAGAATACGCCATATTCGGAAATGATGCAAAAACATGGTTAGTCTGCTTCATATCTTCGGCAATAGCTTGTTTCATGGATCTCATAACCAAGTTTCTCGACGTGGTGTCATTCCTAACTGCCATTGGCCGCAAAATAGTGAACGCGATAACCCATACACTCAATTCCATGTGGGCCAGAGGTCTTAACTTCTTTGACATAACTGGGATACTATTTAACTTCATCGACTACGCAATAATGGTGTACTATCTGCAGCTTTACAAAGCATCCGCGGAGTAGAAAATGCAAGTCGGGCCAATAAAGTACACGAAAGATGAAGAAAAAGCATTCTTCACGGCACTTATGGTTGGCATGTTTCTAGGAGTGCCTCCAGCTTTTCTACTAAACTACCCGAAATTCTTCGGATTGGTCAGACCAGCACCAAGCGGCTTTCTGGAATGGGTTCTTCTACTCTCATCATGGCTGGGCAGTATCGGATGCATATGGTTCCTGATTACGGCTGTTTTATGGCTCCTCTTGTGCAAGAGACTGGGAACATTGAATACGTGGATTGATTTCGGCAGAATCTTCTGGGCTTTGCTGGTAGCGTTCCCCATTATGTGGATGTACGTCATTCTCGTCTCAATTATCGTGTTTCTTCCATTGGACTATGCTACACCTTGGCTTACACCAGCCAAGAGACACTCACTGGGTCTTCTTCTGTTTGCACCATTCCTTTTCGTGTACTTCGCCATCTTTCTGCCCGAAACTCCGCCAAGAAAGCTCTTGCTCCAATTCTGGCGAATTCTGAAAGGACAGGCCAGCATTCCTCATCCCAGCCTCATGAAAATTGTTCCAGCATTACTGATTGCTATTTGGCTTCTGGTAGTCTTTCTCCCTATTCCAGAAAACGCGTCAACCCATCTCGTAGTCATAGGCGGAGGACTAGCCATCTTGGCCTATCTTGTATTGCAAAGGACAAAGGAAAGAAGAAAACGGAGAAAGTCTGATGAACGTTGAGTGCCCAAGATTATGTCAACAGATGCGATTTCACATACTTTTCGATGCTGTCAAACGTTTCATGTGACGTTGGTTCTACGCGGCATGTGGTGGAGGGTTGGCTGAGGCGGAACGGTACCGGCGCGGGGGTCGACGGCAAGTCAGTCACTGTGTCAGTTAATGATACTCGGTATGGCTTCACCACTGGCCAGTATGGCCATTTTGCTCTTGACCGTGATTTTCCGCCTGTGGAGGACCAGAACACCACCTACGCGATAACCGCCCTGTTCGAGGGAGACCAGCCGGTTAACGCTACTGCGTGGGCTAACGCGATGGATGGCACGTGTTTCGCCGCCTGCACGACGACACAGTTCGGTTATAAACCAGCCTTCAACAGCACTTCGATACGGGTTGAGCCGCCGGTGACTGAGAAGACGGTTCCGACGAAGTCGCCGGAAGAAATGCAAAAAGAAGCAGAAACAGACGGCGGGTTAATGATCTGGCACGAGTTTAGTTGGTGGTTTCCCTGGTACCGTTGCCATCTCAAAATCAAGTGTACTTTGCCTCAAGGACAACTGTACATGGACTACGGTTGGTCTCCATTGCCATTTGGTCAGACGTTTGAGTGCAACGCCGTAGCAGCACTGATAATCAATGATTTGGCAAACAAAGTCTACGGTACTGGTCAACAAGTATTGTGGGATTTTGTCAAAGGTTATATTGTTGGTCAGTTCATACAACTTGTTGCTTCAGCGGCACTTGGAAAGACCGTTTGCGGTGTGGTGGTGGCTGTTCTTGCATACATAGGGTACTGCGCATTGGAGACATACAATCTGTATAGGAACAGCGGCAATGATCCCTGCGCTTGGCTTGCCGCATTCTTATCCTCCGCATTTGGTGGAACGTTGGGCTTGCTAAAAGAAGGACTGAATAAGGTGGTTGGCTTCATCACTGCAGCTGGCAGACGGCTCCTAGGGGAGATCAGCCACATCATGAATTCATTCTGGGCCAGGACTCTAGACTTCTTCAACATTACTGGCATTGCGTTTGCACTCGTGGACTTTGCTTTTTCTGCATATGATCTTGTCCAGTACAAAACACTTGTCGGCTAGGATTTGGATCGAATGGGAGAAAGCATGTCTGCAGAACCGGAGAACGTGTCTAAGGAACCTGAAAGCGAAGAGGATACGCTCCGAGCCATATCGGCGCTGGTTGGGATGGTGTTAGGCCTTCTTATTGGCGTGCCTATCAGCATCGTCTTGGGCTTGCTAGGCAAACCAGGCGAAGGTTTTCCCCCATACGATTTTATCGCCAACTTGAGAGATGATTTTACATTCTTCAGCTTCTCGATCTTTTTTGGATGTATAATCGCCTTTTCTTCGTCTGTCTATCTTTGGAAAAGAAAGGGAAGTACCAATTTTGGCCACGCGTTCCTCTCTGCATTGACTCTGTTGTTTGCGTGGGTATTCATTGGCTGCGTAATGGCGTTTGTTTTAGGACCTTTCAACGTTTTTCTTCTTAGGTACATGGATCCGTTTGAAGTGTTTATGGATGGTGCCTTGATCTTTCTTCCTTTCGCGATAATCCTAGCATATTTACTCTTTCCAAATCGCCGACCATTTATGAGACATCGCATTCATCTGATGCTCACGCGCAAGTTCTGGCATGGTGTCTGGAGAAATCGGAGAAATAGAAGGAGAATGCTATTACTCTTGATGGGATTAGCTCTCATAATGGCTATTGACGTCTGGAGAATATTCTTGCGCTGAAAGAATGATTATGCGACAATGACTCTGAATCCATTTGTAGACTTGTTTTGTAGAAATGCGTTCAAGTAGGTGTGCGGAGGAGTGTCTAGTGTTTTTACGTTGATTTTTGCGAAGCTGAAGGATATGTTTTTGTGGGGGAGAGGGGCAGCTAGTTGGCTTGTGGATGTGATGGAAATAAGCGCAGACATGGCTCTGATGGTATTTGCTTGGAGAAGATACCAAGAACTGGTCTGAGTACTGTACCGACATCATATCCAGTGTAGGACGTTTCATAACGCGTCTGGAAGAGGCTAGTATGCGGAAAGCCGCAGGCATCACACTCATATTCGCCGGTTTGCTACTGTACACAATAGTCTTTTCTATTGCTTTACAACGCGGCCTATTCGTTGCAATAGTTGCGTCCTCGCCAGCTTTTCTCATAGTTTTCTTTGGTTGTTCGCTGATTCTTGGAGGTGGGGTTGAGAGGGTTATTCTTTGGTGGTCGCTGTTCATGGCATTGACAATTTTGCCTTGGATAACACTTCTTCCCTTAAGCTACCAAATCGTCTCTTACGCTCTCTTGGCAATCATTTTCATTCTAGTCTTCCTATGGTACCGCCGAAAACTCATGTCACAATACAGCCAGAAGACAGAGAACTTCAACCGCAACAGTCTCCTGCCAGCTTAGAGGGCGACAAGCCGCGCAATGCCACTGCATGGGCGAAAACCATGGATGGACAAGCATATGCCGCCTGCTCCACCACTCAATTTGGCTTCAAGCCCGTATTCAACAGCACATCCATAAATGTCGAACCTCCAGTTACAGAAATAATACTGCCGAAGAAGTCGCCTGAAGAAATGCAGAAAGACGTTGAGGATCATGGATGGTTGACATTCAAGGATGAGTGGATTTTGGGCTACCCACTTTACCGCTTGCACGTTATAATCACAATTGGAGATCTGTCTGTTGACGTGGGTTACAGTTTCTTGCCATTTGGAACGACGTTCAGCATAACAGGTCTTCATTCACTTGCAGAAGCCTTATCATATGTGACGGAAGAGATATGGCAGGACGTTGGGCTTGATCTGTTCGGACTTTTCATTTCATACACCTTGGCAAAAGTGGCTTCATTTGCTGGCGTAGCACCAGGGTTGGTTGCTATAGGACTCAAAGGGATAGCACAGGGAATACTATTCGGTCTTTTGATGATGAGCGAGAAAGCTGGGTCGGTTAAGATGCTGGCAGCTTTTATTGCCAATATGTTTATGGGTTTGATTGCTCTGTCAGTAGGTGCTGCTGAAGCGTTTGCGCACCTCATATGGAATCTGTGCACCGCTCCGTGGGTGTCCGCGTTCATGTTAGCAACACAGGGCATGATCGCTGCAGCTACTCCGCTAGAGATAATCAAAAGCCCAGTAGACTATATCGAGTCAATCGTGATTGATTTTCCGATGGCAATCCTTGCTTTTACTAGATACATGGGATGGTGTTAAGAGGAAGTTGCATGATGCTTTCATCTGATGAAGAGAGACATATTCAGAACCTGTCAGTTATTCCTACTGCAATCGTCGTATACATTTGTATAGGATATTTCGTATATCTAGCCCGCAGCAATCTATCTCTTTCATTCCTATTTTGCGCAATCTACTTTGGAGTGACATTCTCACTTGCCATGCCATTAACATTCATCCTCGCTGAAACCGTACTCATCAGTCGCAAAACAAAGAGACCAATCAAATCGTACGCAAAGCAATTTCTCGGCGGAATGTCAATTATAATTCTCGGGTCAACGATGTTCTGGATTGTCTTTGGCACGGTTTACTTGACATTGTCTTCATTGCTTGACGAAGCTATGTTGGTGGTTCTGATCGCTGCAATTTGCTTCGCAATATGGTTGGCTCTGGTTTTTCGTTACAGAGAGAGATTTGGCAAGTTGTCCAAAGGCGACTGGTGAATCTCGGCAGGCATCGTTCTGTCTTTTGAAGCTCTCGAAGCAAAGGTGCATGTCTGGCGATGGCCCTCACTTATAGGACGGAGAAAATCCGTGTCTACACCAACAAGCTATTCGAGACGTAGCCCCAACAAAATAGCGATAGTGTTCTAGGAGTCTGGTCCACTAACAGAAGTTTTTGCTAGATAAGTTCTTTATGGGATGGGCGAAGCATTGACTGGTTTTGTTATCGGCTTGTTTGGGCTGGATTTTGTCACCAACTGGTGGAGGTCTGCTGCAATGTCGGTGGCGCAAGGCTCTCCGGCTCATGTTGCAGCAATAAAGGCAACCGTAAACTATTATTTGTCTTCTTCAATCAAGTTAGTAGCTATTGTGCTGGGGTTGGGTTCATGGATAAACAAGGAGTTCAATGCAGCCACTGCCGGCTTAGGTCTGCTGGCACTATCTTTAGCATGGTCATTGTAGGTGAGGAATTCAGGTGATCAGTATCAAAGAGCACACACATGGAAGACCATCAGAGTTTTACGGTTACGTCTTTGTGATAGTGTGTATTGTACTCGGCTTCATGAGTTCATTGTTATCTGTAACTATCGCTCAAAATCTCGGATTGAGCGTAGAGAAAAGTTTCTTGTCCTTTTTTCGAGTTGCTCTGGCAGTGGGGGTTCTTGTCACAGTCCCTCCAATCTCTGTCTTGGTAGAAATGATATGTGCGCATTGGAAAAAGAGAAAGCCCCATCTGCTCGGCGTCTTCGCTATTATCCTTGTACTATTAGAAGTCGTTGCGGCAATGTTCGTTACGGGATACGTTTTTGATCTTCTTTTTCCCGAACTCTATTTCACCAACGAACCAGTCACAGGATTAACAGGGACCATCTTGGGCTTGATGATCGGATTGCCCCTGATAGTCGCGGCGCTCACGATCAGAACCTCAAAGGCTCGTGCATTTCTGCATAAAGCATTTCCGGATTGACCGACATCTTTTGTAGCGCTTGAACTGAGAAAGCCTAACGATCTGCTACACATAGCTTGAAACACAAGGCGAAAGGCAGGCTCCTTGTCTGCTACGTTTTGTGTCCGTACTGGCCTGTGAGAGGCACAAACGCCACCCCGCCCAAGTTCTCCTCCCTCACCTTCCCATCCGCGCCCTTCACAAGCCTAACCAAACTCTGAAACAGCGACGCGCTCCCAACAGGAATCAACATGACACCGCCCGCCTTCAACTGCTCAACCAAAGGCCTCGGCACACTCGGCGCGGCAGCCGTCACCAAAACCCTGTCAAACGGCGCCTTCTCCAAAAGCCCGCCGGAGCCATCTGCGCTGACAATCGTCACCCGATCCCCGTAACCAGCGTTCATAACATTCTTCCGGGCAAGCTCAGCCAAACCCTGCACAATCTCCACCGTGTAAACGTGTCCCCACTCGCTCCTCGGCCCACCCTTCGGAGCAACAATCTCCGCTATCGTCGCCGCGTGCCACCCCGAACCAGCACCAACCTCCAGCACCTTGTGACCGACTTCCAACTGCAGGGCTTCGTCCATTATGGCAACCATGTCTCGCCTAGCCCAGCCGCAAAGCTGAAGCTATGTGGCGCCGAAGCCGTCTGCCCGAAGCCGATCGGAAGAGGAGTGTCAACCGCGGCGTAAGACAACATGTTCTCCGGCAGAAACTTGTCACGCGGCACACTGCGCATGGCCCTGATAACGCTGGGCGAACGCAGCACACCTTCCCGGACAAGATCGTCCACCAGCTTGTCCCAACTGCTCTTCTCCAAACGGCAGCACCATCACCCGATATAGCCTGACGCTGCCTATTAACATGTTTCCGCCCAAAACAAGAAAGAAAAGCGGAACCGAGCAGGATGGCAGCCTACTTCACAGTGACCGACTTCGCAAGATTCCTCGGCATGTCCGGGTTGTAGCCCCTCTCAACCGCCATGTAATACGCCAGCAACTGCAGCGGAACCACAAACGTGACCGGCGACAACACGTCCGGCACACCTTTAGGCACCTCAAAATAGTCGTCCGCCAAACCCTTGATCTCCTCGTCACCTTCCTCCACAACCGCAATTATCGACGCGCCCCGCGCCTTCATCTCCATGATGTTCCCGATCACCGTCTTGTGCGTCTCATCATTTGGACAGACGAAAACCACCGGAAACCCCGGCTCCACGAGGCTGATAGGCCCATGCTTGCTCTCGCCAGCCGGAAACGCGATCGCCGGCACATACGCAATCTCCATCAGCTTCAGTCTCCCCTCATAAGCCGTCGCCGTGCTGATCCCCCTGCCCAAAAAGAAGAACGTCTTCGCGTCCCTGTACTTCCGCGCAAGCTGCTTCGCCCTGTCCTCCTGAGTGCGAACAATCGTCTCAACCGTCTCCGGCAGCTTCAACAGCCTCTCCGCCAAAAAGTCCATCTCGTCCTGCGAAACCTTGCCCCTCTTCTTGGCAAGCCTCAAAGCCAACTGAGCCATGACCGAAAGCTGCGAAGTAAACGTCTTCGTCGCTGCCACACCAATCTCGGGCCCGGACTGCTGGCCGATGTACACGCGCGACACGCGAGTCAACGTCGACCCAATGACGTTTGTGAGCCCGAGAATCGTAGCGGCCCTCTGCCTCGCACAGTTCACGGCCGCCAGAGTGTCCGCCGTCTCGCCAGACTGGCTGACCGCTAGGATGGTGCTGTCAATGTTCACCGACTTGCCATGCTGCTCAACAAACTCCGACGCGATCACAGGATAGGTCGGCAGAAAAGCCAGCTTGGAAAACATGTACGACGCCGCTAGGCAAGCATGATAAGACGTGCCGCAGGCAACAAGGTACACTTCCCGCGCCCGATCCAGAAAAGTAGCCATCAAATCAACGTAGTGCTCCTGCGCCCTCAACGTGCTCCGCAGGCACTCCGGCTGCTCATGAATCTCCTTCAACATGAAGTGCGGGAAACCCTGCTTCACCGCCATCTCCGGCGTCCAGTCAAACAGCTTAGACCCGCGCTCGACAACTCTGCCGTCACTGATCTTCCGGATCCCGGCGCCTTCCAGCCCAAGCCTAACCAGCTCTCCATCCTCAACCACAACCACGCGATTCGTCAACGGCAAAAATGCAGGAGTATCAGACGCAAAATAGACCGCGTTCTCGCCGAGACCGACCACAAGTGGGCTTTCATGTCTCGCGCAGATTATCGCATTTGGCTCCTTTGGAGAGAGCACCGCGATGGCGTACGAACCGTCCAGTCTCTTGACGGCTTCGCCCACGGCGTCAACGAGCCCCATGGACGGGTTGCCTTTCAGGGTCTCCTCGATCAGGTGCGGTATCACCTCGGTGTCAGTCTTGGACTTGAACAGGTGTCCCCTGTTCTCAAGCTCAAGCCTCAGCTCCGCAAAATTCTCGATGATCCCATTGTGGACCACGGCAATCTGGCCGGAACAGTCGGTGTGCGGGTGAGCGTTGACTTCAAGCGGCGCTCCATGAGTCGCCCATCTCGTGTGACCCACCCCGATGCCCCCCGGCAGGTCGTCGAGATTCCGCGTTCGGTGCACGTCATCAATCTTTCCCTGATCCTTCTTAACGTAAAGCTTGCCCTCGTGGACTGTTGCCTCGCCCACAGAGTCGTAGCCGCGATACTCAAGCCTCTTCAGCGCCGCGTGTATCAGGGGCGCAGCGTCTCCATCCTTCAGGATAACCCCGAATATTCCGCACATGTCAAGTTCACCGCGTCTTCCGCATTCACTAGACAGTGGTCGCTTTTCTAATAAGGATTTTTAGGAGAAGCGTTTTAGCCCTAAAACCAATTTCACACCGCACTCCGACACTGCAACGACGTTCAGCGAGTACACAGTCTCACGTCTCCAACAACCATCAACAACAATGTCATAGCGGTGTTGGGCACTGCTCGCTCCAGCGGCGCGGGCGCGGAAATGGCTGACCGTGAAAAAGTTTTTAATAATGCACCGTTTTCTATAGCCGTGAACAACAATGGACAGAAAACTCCTGCTCGACGAAGGCGCAAAAACCCTCAAAATAAAGGACATAGCAATAGTCAAAGACCCACAGAAGCTGAAAATGATACTCAACAGTCTCAGCTGGAAGATTCTCACGGCGCTGTCTGAGAAGGAAATGTACCCTCTACAAATAGCGAGAAAACTTGGCGTCCACGAGCAAAAAGTCTACTATCACATAAGAAAAATGGCACGGGCCGGCGCCATAACCGTCTCCAGAGAGGAAGAAAGGAAGGGCGCAGTCGCAAAATACTACAAACCTGTCTCACCCGCATTCGGCATAGAGCTGCCCTACGGATACAGAAGTGCCGAGAAGCTTTTGCTCCTCAACGCGAACGAGCAGCCGAGAAAGTTTTTCAAAGAATTCATCAGCAAAGACGGCTCCTTCGAGGGAAAGATCGTCGTCGGAAGCCCAACACCACACGGCCCATTCAAAACTAGCGCAAGAGACGGCCACTACGCTTCACACCTCGCCTTCTTTTTGGGACAGTTCTCGCGGATGCCCGAAGAGTTCGCGGTGAAACTCGACGTCGACGTCAAAGCTGAGAAAGAAGAGAAAAACAACCTCATACTCGTGGGCGGACCCGGAACAAACCTGCTCACCCAGGAAATCAACGAACACCTCCCACTAAGGTTCAGCATGCAACCCTCACAGGAAGGGTTCCTCTTCGGCGGCCTCGCCTCAAGGAGAACCTCGCGCATCTACACAGCCGACGCGGTGGGCCTAGTCGCAAAAATCGCAAACCCATGGGCCACTGAAAAACGCATAATCGTGTTGGCGGGAAACAAGGCCGTAGGAACGAAGGCATGCGTCTTGGCGTTGACAAACTACTGGAAGCAAACCCTCAAGGACTATGACGGCGGCGACACCTTTGCAGCGGTCGTTCAGGGCCTTGACTTGGACGGCGATGGGAAAGTCGACTCAATAGAGGTTCTGGAATAGGTTTGGGCGACTTTGGAATGGAGGAGCGGATACTTGCGCGCGGACACGAAAACATCCTCGCCACCCACAAAACCACTTTGGAGATCACCTGCGGCAGTCATCTCTCCAGAAAAGGCAACTGCATCATCGCGGTCTCCGCGGACAAGTCCATGAACGACCTGAACCCCAGATTCAGACAGAAAATCCGCGGCGAAAACGCGCGGGTAACTATCACGATTCGGGCGGATGACTTGGCAGAGACCGTTGATGCCTGCGGCAGCCGACTGCTGGTGCTTGATGACCCTTCGGACATGGTTGTCCGCAAGAGCGGCTTCATCTGCAACCGCACGCTCGCCATACAGGCGGACAAGGCCGCGTGCGACCTGTCAAGAGAGCTTGTGCAGAGGCTGAGAAACCCGGCGCAAAAGGTGGAGATCATCCTAACCGTCAGAACCTGAAACCTTCACGTCAAAGACAGCCTGAAACTCGTGGGGCGCTGTCTCACGGACGCGCCCGCTGAAGAGGAAACCATCAACTCTTCTCCCGCATGAAGTAACAGCGTCTGTCAGCCTGTTTCGGACGTCTTCAAACGATTCCGAAGCCTTGACGAACGTGTACACGTGGAGTGTTCCACCGGTGTTTTTGAGGGTCTCACACGCGGCGTCAACGTACTCGAACGCCTTCTCAGGCAAATTCATGATCACCCGGTCCGCAACTCCGGAAAGCCTTTCCTTAGCCACTTGCCTCGCATCTCCCAGAATTGCGGACACTTTCCCGTTAACGCGGTTGAGTCGGATGTTCCTTTTCAGATACTCCTCAGCCTCCGGGTTCACGTCAACCGCGTAGACCTTCACGGCATCGTGTTTCTTCGCAATCTGTATCGCAAAAGGCCCAACACCCGCGAACAAGTCCACAACTGTTTCGCCTTCACGGACGAGCGAAGCCACTCTGTCGTGTTCATGAGCCAGCCGCGGAGAAAAATACGCCTTGGCAACGTCAACCACGAACTCGCACCCATACTCCCTGTGCCTAGTCTCGGTTCCCGATTCACCGGCCGCCAAGCTGAACTTCCTCAGGCGATACGTGCCCGCGACAGCTCCCTCTTTCGCCAAGACAGTGCGAATTCTGGGGATGGCTTTCAAAATGGCTTCTCCAACAGTCTTCTTGTAATCTTCAAGACCCGGCCGCAGCTCTACTATGGCTATGTCGCCGACAAAGTCCGCTGCTCTCGGAAGGGCTGACAGCATGTGGGGGGGTAGCCTGTCCTTGAGCAGTTCCTCGAGGGACGCCGGATGTTCCTTTTCCTTGAAAACTCGGACCGCCAGCTCTAGACGTGGAGCGTTCTCTCGGACAGATTTGAGCTTCTCGTCCGACGGTTGATCGGCAAGCGGAATGTAGACGTAGTCTTCATCCCTCTGGATCTCAAGTGTTTTGTCCACGAGTTCGAGCCTGTACGCTGAGGATAAAGTCGTCTCGGCTTGTTTCTTTGGGACTGCTATGCACATTGACCTTTTCGGCAAGAATCCACCGTGGACTGCTTTTTCTGGGCGACTATTACTGTATAGTACTGAGTTAATTCGGTATTGGTCAAATTGTAATGCTTTTGTGCCGCTTCATCCGCTTCCTCAACAAGCTTCAAGAGCGCGTGAGATGGAACTTCGAAGTATTGTCCCTTGTCCTCAATCAAGGACTGCAGAGACTTTCTGTACGCCACTGTCCTCGTTCTGAAGACGGAAAAATCGCAGTCTTCAAGGACTCTGTTCATTTCCGACGGCTTATAATATCTTGCGTGCGCCTTGGAGAGTCTTCTTTCCAGCTTTTCGAAGAACCCTTGCTCGTCCGACTCGTGAACGCTCAGATCCCCATAGACAAGAAGCCCCCCTTCTAGCAAAGTCTGAAAGAAACCCCGGAGTACTTCTCTCTGACGGGGAAAGTAGTGCATTGTGCTCATGCAGACGACGGCGCTGAAGACTCCGCTTCTGAAGGGCATGTTCTCCGCGTCGCCGAGCACAAGATCACAATCCTCTTTGTGGCATGAAAGCTTGGCTCTTGCCTGCTTGAGCATTTCTCTTGACAGATCAAGACCCACCAGCCGGGTTTCAGTCTTCTTCAATATTGGCAACGCGTTTCTGCCGGTGCCCACGCCGACCTCTAACAGCAAGCCGTTCTCGAGGGATTTCACTGCGTCAGCCAGCATGCGCGTCACTGTGGGGCTGAAGCCACTGCTGCTTTTCCACGTCCTATTTTTCTGTCTATCATAGTCCTTTGCCCGTGCGTCATAGTACCTCTGAGTCAGCCTCTTCCGTTCAGTCCCCATTTTTCCTTGGGCTCCGGTTCTGCGCCACGCGGCGCGGATTCTTCAAACCAATCATCAACGAGTTTTCTCCACGCGGTAAAGACCATCCTTTTTCTCGATTGCAAACTCCGTGTTGAGCATTTCTTTGGCGACCCAGATGTTAGTTTCAAGGTGGGTCGAGACTGTCCGCGTCAGAAATACAGATCGGCCTTGTGCAAGAGTCATGTAAGGAATCAGCATGTCCGCGCAGTGCACGTCCACCGTGGGCCGGGCCAAGATTTCGGCATGGAGTTTTTCGGCGGCTTCTGTTCCGACAGCTTCGCTTGTCTTTCTGAGTTCACCGATAGCATCTGCCCCGACTATGATGCCTGCGGTTGTCTCGGCCCACAAAGCCATGGAGCTGCCCTTCTGCATTGGGTTCGACACATCATTGACCACGCTTATCACCGGCGCATGTCCCCGAGAAGTCAGATAGGCTGTGGCCGCGTCTGCCTGACGTTGGGCAACTCTTCTTTCGGCAAGGAACGTGCATACCGAAATCCCCTTGACTGTTTTCAGACTGCCAAATTCCTCCAGTCTGAGCGATCTGAGAGAATTGCACGGAGCGATCGCCGCCGTCGCTTCCCCGCCTCCCTTCGGGTAGTAGCCATACTTCTGCACGGTCAGCTCCACTTCGAGCCCCATACGCCTCAGCATAGGACAAAACACGTACCGCAAATAGTTGACTGTGGGGGAGTGTGAGACATCTGTCCCTCCTCTGGAGACATGAAGTCTAACGGGTTCTTTTGCGAAGGCGCAGATCGGCAAAACCGTCATTAGCAGCATCGGAATACTGCCGGCTGTCCCGATCTCTGCCTCAACGTTGCCGCCTGTGATCTCGCGGGGCTTGAACCAGAGTTCGCGCGAGTCAACATTTGCACCTTTGATCTGCGCATTGCACAGTTTCGCCGCGGTCATTACGGCTTCTAGGTGTTGTGGTTTCAGGCCGGGTTGGGGGCGGTTTTGTCGAATGTTGTAGATGTGGAGCTCTTGCCCTGTTATGGCGGACATGGCGACTGAAGTCCTCAGGATTGTGCCGCTTCCGCCTTTCGCACTTCCGTCAATTTCTGTCAAACGCGGTTCACGCTTTCTGTCTGCTAGCATACTGGAAGAGTTGGGAACAGTTAATAAATGCGTCAAGTATTATGGTTTTGGAAGGAATCTTGATTATGAGTTCGGACAGCGAGAAAATCGAGAATCTGACCAAGAGAATGGACGAACTGGTAGTCATCATGGATGGCATAATGGAGGATTTGAGGCAGATCTCGGCTTCCCTGCGGTCGCTTGCAACGTCACACGTCACTCAGCCGGCTCCTCCGCCGATTCCGCAAGTCTCCTCTGCAGTGCGCGGAGTGCCCCAGCCTCCGGAGAGGTCCAAGGTACTGGAAGACATCAGGATGATGTTTCCTGACGACCTTGAGAACCTGCTTGGCTTCGAGGAGAAGGAGGAGTACGTGCTAATAAAGCCGAGACAGTTTCTGGGCTCTGACAATTTCTCCAAAATAGCCTCTATTGTCCGTGGGGCTGGCGGGGACTACGTGAGCGCAGGCAAGTCTTCCCACTTCAGAGTGCCCAAGAGAAGAGACTAGACTTCGTCTTTGTATCCTTTCGACTCAAGGAAGCTGACCAGAGAAGCCGTCTCCACGTCTTTGGCGGCGGCGTTCGCTTCGTCGGATCAAGGCGGCGCATATACGATCCGAAAGCTGTTGAAGCCTCCGGCGTAGGGTTCCCAGTCAACGCTGATTTTTTCCACTCTTGCTCCTTCAGGACCATGTTTGCAGAATTCAACGAGTTCTCTGACGCTTTCTTCTTTTCCTTCGAACAATCCTTCAACTCTGCCGTCGGGCAGGTTGCGTATCCAGCCAGTGACTCCGTGTTTGACTGCTTGCTGCTTGGTCTCCGATCTGAAGAACACGCCTTGGACCGCACCTGTTATGAAAACGTGTGCTCTGGCTTTCATCAAGTTTCACTTTAACCAGTCTCTCTCCTGAGTGCATGTTTGATGTTTCGTCGTTTGTCTTAAAAGGATTCTCAAAGCCCTAGAGCGGTGAGAGTGTGAGGCATGCTGGAGGATTCATGTGGGAAACTGCTGGTCTACGCTTCGGGGTCGGCTTTCCGCAGCAAACGCATGCGTTCAGTCAGCGTCGCCGCAGAAAGGATGGCTCAACTTCTGAGGCTGAACTTTGAGGTGGTCACGTTCAAGAAGAGTTTTTCTCCCATCTACGTCTACTACAAATGTGGGAACGAGGAGCCGGTTCCAATCTACTGCAACAACAACGTGCAGTCCGGCGTTGACGAGATTTATTCTGCTTTGCGGGGCATGATGTTTGTGCTTTCGTTTCACCCGAAGCACGCCGCTCTGAGGCAGGTCAGGAAGGCGATTATGCAGTTTTCGTGAAGCGTAATGACTGGCTTTCGAGGATTATCTCGTAAGTCTGGTTCACGTCAAACTCGATCCCCAGCTTTTCGTATTCGGGTTCGGTTAGGAACAGAATTATCTTCGGGACGGAGACTTGTGCTCCTGGCTGCAAGACCGGAAACTGTTGCTGAAGAGTCTGCATCACATCCTGCACCATCCGGGCCTCCTCTGTTGCAGGTCTGACTACGAAGCGTGGAAGTTGCCGGTCCTCGATGAGTTCTATGCGTTTTCCGAGGTTGCCGTCCAAGTCGCGAATTGACTCGATCTTGTGCACTCTGACTCGAAACATGGTTGCTCAGCGAAGATTAGAAGGCGTGAAGGATTTTATACTTTCCTACTTCAGGCTACTCCATCTCGATTGTTGCGGGCGGCTTTGGCGTAACGTCATAGTACACTGTTGAAACGTTTGGGCAGCCTCGGAATATCTGGTCGGCGACGCTGTTCAGCGTCTGCCAAGGTATCTCGGAGACTTTTGCGGTCAGGAAGTCCTTGGTCTGGACTGATCTCACGCCGACTACGTAGGGTTTCTTGTCCGTCGAGTCTCGGATTGCGTAGAAGATTCTGGCGACTGTCGGGTTCTCTGTGATGATTCTTGCTTGGAGCGCCACAATGTCCTTGATCGGCGTCTGGTGAAGCCTCGCGTCGGTTGTCTCAACCTTTACTCCGACCACTTCGCCGTAACGCCTCTTCCCCATTTCTACTCCCGTGGCCTTGTCTGAGAAGATCTTGACGGTGACGTTTCTTGAGGGCACATTTAGCGTTCTGGCAACGGTTTCTTGTAGTCGCCCAAGCCGTGCCTGAGGTTTCTCTTCGTTGTCCATTATCACGGCAAAGTATTGGCTGGGTTTGAGCGGCTCAAGCCCTTGCTCAACAACCGTTGTGGCCCTCTTTAGGGTTTCCAGCTTGTCAAGACTGATTTTCCCGACCGCGCGCACCGACAGGCCGGGCCCCGGAAAGGGTTGGCGTTCAGAAAATTCGGCGGGCAGGCTGAAGTGTCTGGCGACCATTCTGACCTGTTCCTTGAAAAGCCGGACCAGCGGCTCAACGATCTTGAAGCCGAACTTTTCCATGGGGTTGATGCCTACTTGCTCGAGGACGTTGTGCTGTGTCTTCACTCCTCCCACGGTTTCTATTACGTCAGCGCGGATCGTGCCTTGGACCAGGACTTTGCACCTTTCGTTCTTGGCGGTCTCGGCCAGAACCTGATAGAAGGTTTCGCGGAACATTTTGCGTTTCTCTTCTGCGTCTGCCAGCCCCTTCATGGCGTTCATGAAGCGTTCTCTCACGTTGACTATTTTTGTCGGAACGTTGAAAGGTGGCTTTGTCAGGATTTCTGTCACATGTTCTGGTTCATTTTGGCGCATGAAAGCGTCGTCTAGGATGGCGCACACGAGGTTTTCGCCTATTGCCCTGTGTGTGAGCACGGCACATGTCGTGCTGTCCACGCCGCCGGACACGGCCACCAACGCCTTCTCGTTGCCGATGTTTCGCTTCATTTCCGCCACTGTGGCGACGACGAACTTTTCAGGGTCGAAGCCTTCCAACGTCTCCACTATCCTCTATAGAGTGATATGGACATGCCCGTTTTATGATTTGTGCATCCGGCAATTTCTCAGCGAAAAGTCTCCATACGCTTATCTACAGATGAAAGGTTCTTTCCATTCGACTTCTTCGTTTTGTTCCGGTTGAGGCTCGCAGGTTTTCGCCTTAGAGAACAAAGCAAAACGGTCGTGGAGCACGGAATCTTCAGCTATTCCTCAAAAAGAGTCATAGAGTTGGATGGACGAATCCAAAAAACGTTGAGATTTTTGCGCTGAAAACTTTTCTTCCTGAGCAGGGGTATAGTTGGTTAGGCAGCGTGACTCTAGATTGGGGGCTGAAGACGTCAAAGCTACAGTGACCGCGCTGGAAGAGCTGAGCGAAAGCTGTGTTGATCTAGCTCATGCTCTCAAGGAAACTACTCGAGAGGTGAAAACTACAAGGAAGCTTTGGCGTGGCAGTCACAAATCGTGGCTCATAAAGGTCGGCCTAGCGTTGATTGCCTTTCCGGACCCGACCATAAGCGACGTTGTCGGTTTTGCACTTGTTGCCGCGGGCGTGGTTCAACAGGGAATCAAGCGTCGCACCCTCTACGTCGATGATGTCTACAAGGCTTTCCGTAGTTCTCTTCGCGAAATGCGCGGCATGAAGGAAAGCGTGTGATCCGAAGAGTCAAATCTTATATTTGCCGCATGTCATACACACAACATGTTTCGGAGGAAGGAGAATGAAGCTGGTTACCGTGTTGCTGCCTGAAGCCTATTTGGAGGGGCTGGACGAGCTCGTGAGAGCCAACATGTACCCGAGCAGGAGCTCGGCGATAAGAGCTTCAGTGCGAGACTTGCTGAAGAAAGAGCTTTGGGAGAGACAAAGAAGATAATCCGCCCCACGTGCCACGCGTTCCGTCTCAGTTAGAAACGAGCATGCTATTCATCAACATTCATGCGCGTAAAGCTAGTTGGTTTGCGTCAAGTCCCTTATTCTCTTCGCCACTTCGGCTGGATTCTGTGCAAGCGTTATCTCTCTTCCCACGATCAGGTACCGCGCACCAGCTTTCTGAGCCGATTGAGCGGTGCCGCCTTGCGTCCCGATCCCCGGTGAGTAGATCGGGACCTTGTCGCCAAGTATGCGGTGGATTTCACTGATTTTCTCTGGGTAAGTTGCGCCGACGACTGCGCCAGCCGCGCCGTGCTTGAGAGCCTTGTGAGCGAACGCAATGTACTGTGGCATCTTTTCGCCTGTTTCCGGATCAATTATGGTTTGGCCGTAGCCTTCTGGTGCCGCCTTGTGGCTCATGTACACCAGCAGAATCACGCCTCGCTGTGATCGACCTGCAACTTCGAATATGGGCTTGAGTCCTTCTTCCCATCCGACAAAGGGATTGGCGATCAGCGCGTCGAATCCCGCTGAATAGTAGTATTCAGCTATGACCTGGTTTGTTGCGCCGATGTCGTTTGCCTTGCAGTCCATTATTGCTGGCAGACCCTTTTCATGTGCTCTCTGAACAAGTTGCGCCACTCCGTTAAGGGCACCTAACGGCAGGACCAGATGGTGGTTGATCTTGACTGCACAGATGTATGGAGCTGCGGCGTCGAGCACTCTTTCGGCTTTAGAGAGCAGTTCTCGGCGGTTCTGGGACTTTTCAAAAGGAAAATCAAGAGCCAACACGATGCTCGAGTTTTTCTTTTGGGAAGACTGTTCAATTTCCGTGCGGAAATCCAATCGGAAGCACCCCTACTGATTTCACACTCTTCTCAAAAAAGCTTTTGCCGTCCACTCTTCCCACTTGTGCATGATCTGTCATGAGGGCCCCATGCTTTGGGCAGTTGTGTCCGACATCGAGCATTCTGAGAGGTGGCAGCGGCAGGATATGGAGATTCAATGCTCTTCTGCGTGTGCCCGTCATGCTCCCGAGTAGGGTGCACAAAGGGGAGTGCGTATAGGTTTTTATATGCGGTACGGTTCTAAGGGAAAGCTTAGCCGTGTCTGGAAGGATAGCTACTGCATGTCCGTGTCTCCAAGCGTTCGAGAAGTTCTAGCAAGAAGAATTGCGGGTGAGATAATACTCTCAAGCAAGCCTGGCAGCACGATGCGCAAGTGGCGCGAGCTGTTCGCTGTTTCCCAGACCAGCCTCTCTGAGAAAATGGTTGTCTTCTCATCCGTCATCAGCGACTACGAAAGTGGCAGACGCAAAAGCCCCGGGACAAGATTCGCCCGGAGATTCGTGTGGGCGCTGCTGAAGATTGACGAGGAGCGTGGAAGCCGCTTCATACGCGAGTTCGCGAAACTGACAAGTTCGCCCAGCACTGCGATTCTTGACCTGCGAGAGTTCCCGATTCCAGTGAGAGTTGAGTATCTCTGCAAGGCAATCAACGGCGAAATCGTCGCCTGCTCCGGCCGTGTTGTCAAGGAAGTCTTGGGCTACACGGTCGTGGACAGCAAGAAGGCTGTTGAGACGCTTTCCGGGCTCGAATATTCACAACTCTTCGGAGCCACCACTGACCGGGCGTTGGTGTTCACAAACGTGGGCAACGGCTGTCTACCGATGATGGCGGTTCGAGTGAGCAACCTCAAGCCCAGAGTCGTGATTTTCCACGGCGTCCATCCGGACGAGCACTCCAGACTTCTGGCAGAATACGACGGCATACCGCTCATCTACTCAGGCTTGCCGAGCGTCGAGCAACTGATAAAGTCCCTGCGGAAGCTGTATCGCATCGCGCTTAGGAAGAAGCTCGGCAGACCAGTTCGCCCGCCACCCAGAATAAGCGCATAGAAGCGGTGCTGACTGCCGACAAACTGTGCTTTGTGCAAGAGAATCTGTGTCTTTGATCACACGTCCAAAGCGGGTCGTCGTTTCTAGCACATGCGCCTCAGCGCGTCGGCTCCCTTCATTCCCAACTCAACGCCGAGGCTTCTCGCCTTTGACGTTGTCGCCTTCACCTGAGCGTTCAGCGCTTCTTCGATGTTCTTGACGCCGGAAACCATCGCCGCTGCCACTCCCAGCTTCTCAGCGGTCTCCACGTTCAAAAGCCCACACATCACGAAGCCCTTCCCACCGATAATCATGACCATGGGCGGGCTCTCTGGCAAGTCCACTTTCAAACCCAGACAGTCCTTGTCATCTATCTTCACGGACGAAATGCCTATCATCCCGAACACCTTTTAACAGCAGAAACATTACATAACAAAATCAAATAAAACTTGTCCACAGAAAGCGAAAGGATCGGCAAATGCTCACAAGACTTAAGCAGCAAGTTCAGAAGATGCTTGCCGTTGAGGCGCGAACCGCTCACAGAGCAGGCCTCACGCCAAACATGATAACCTGCATAGGCGCCGTCCTCGCCTTTTTTTCGGCAACAGCCTTCGCCCTCTGGCAGAGCAACACGTTCTATCTGTTCCTCGCTGCTGTTTTGCTTCTGTTGTCCGGATTCTGTGACGCCTTGGATGGAGCCGTCGCACGGTTGTTCAGTCAAGCCTCAGCCTTCGGCGGCTTCTTGGACTCGCTGCTGGACAGATATGCGGACGCGGCGGTGTACACGGGCATCGTCGTGAGCGGATTGTCCGATGTGCCTTGGGGTTTGGCGGCGCTGATCGGTTCTCTTCTAGTCAGCTACACGCGTGCGAGGGCAGAGGCCTCTGGGACAAAAATGGAGACCGTCGGCCTAGCAGAAAGACCGGAGCGCATCGTGATACTGGCAGTAGCAGGCGTGACTGCCGCCTTTTGGCAACCGCGGGTAACGATGAACGCCTGCGTCGTTCTGCTGGCGGTGTTGACAAATTTGACGGTGCTTCAGAGAAGCATATACGCCTACAAGAAGCTGAAACGAAACGGGAAAGCAAATACCTAGAATCTTCGTTTGGGCCGCATGCGCCGTTCCTTCTCAGCCCGGACCTTCACAATGCCGCGGTGTACTGCGCAGGACACGCAGTAGTATTTGGTGTCGAACGATGAAGATATGTACGTGCCTTTCTGGCGCAGTTCCTTGGCCAAGGCCGGGTCTACGAGGGTGGTCCTGCGGCTGGACTTCTTGGCTTTGTCGCGTGGGACCATTTGGCCGCAGCCGGCACACTGAATAACGCCGCTGCTGCCTTTGCTGCCCTTTGATCTTCCACGACTCTTGCGCTTAAAAGGCAATTTCTCTACTTCCCGGACACTTTGTCAGAATAGACCGGGTCCTAGTTTATATGTCTGTCCTCAGTTTCAGAATTGGCGCGATGTTAGCTTTCGCGTTGATCTTCGGAATAATTTTGCCGTTTGACGATGTGAACAATGTCACGACGCCAGGCCCGTGGCCCGCCGTGACGCAGTCCGTGTGAACGACGATTCCAACTGAAATGGCGCCCTGCTTGTATATTCTCCCGTATGAGTGGTCCGCGTCGGTTATGGCAACGAGGTCCCCGAGGCGGAGATTCTCAAGGCCGTACTGCTTCTTGATGCCGTCATCGAACAACTGGATATCATAGTCCCCCGAGTAAGTTTGGTCTGCTCCGAGGCCCGAGCCCATGATCGCTGCCGGAACCACATGCGCAACTGGAATCTCCAGCTTGTCACCTTTGACTTCAGGATCCAGCGCCTCCAAAAATCTGGGATCCATGTTCATGACCGTTATGTCGGGAAAGTCAAGCAGTTGAAGGCCGACGCCGAAAGCTTTCACGAGAATCTTGTCGCCGTGCATGAGCTTGTCAAGAGTCTCCGGCTGAAAGTCAACGAGCACATGCTCTATTCCACCATGTTTTCCAGTCACGACTCCCTTGGCACCTTTTGCGTCGCCAGACACCGCTATCGCCTCATTTCCGACGCATGAGAGCACGTTGAACGCTGCGTTCGCAGCCAGTCCAAATCGCTGGTCGTTTTCTCTGTTCTCAGTACTTACGCCCGGCTCCACGTGGTCTGCTTCCCATCCACATGCTGGATCGCCAACCCGCACATTGTAAGTGATTCCACCGACGCTCGGCAGCACGACTGGATGTCCCCGAGCTGTGATTCTGTAGACGGTTCTTGTGAAGATTGGGCTTGCGACCTCGCCAGACACTGAAATCTTTACGAGTTTGCTGACGTTTGTTTTGAGCATTTTGCGTTTCCTCCATGGGTCCAGTTTCATTTACTCGCTGCAGTCAATAAAAGCTTGTCGCCGAAGATGACAGGTACGGCTCATGACAAGTTTTAAATTTGACCTTTTCTTTTGAATTGGGTGAAGCCGGTCGTATTGAAGGCTTGTCGTTCGAGTGGTTGAGAAAATGTCTGAGATCGGGTTGCGGTCGAAGTTGCTGGTCAAGGATGTCATGAGTAGTCCAGCAATAACGATTGAGGAGAATGCGGCGGCGAATCGCGTGGCGGAATTGATGGACAAGCATGTGCTAGGATGCGTAATAGTCACTACGAGTGAAGGCAAGCCCATCGGGGTGATAACTGAGAGAGACCTTGTCGTCAGGATTCTCGCCAAAAACGTCAGGCCGGACTCGTTGAAAGCAGAGGAAGTGATGACGTCGCCGTTGATCACAATAGAGCCTGATGCGACGATACCGGAAGCTGCTCGGCGGATGAGTCGGCTTAACATTAGACGTCTCGGCGTGGTCTACAAGGGTCAGTTGGTCGGCATAATCTCAAGCAAGGACGTGCTCGGCGTCATGCCGGAGCTTCTTGAGAGCATTCAGGAGAAAGCATTGATGGAAGGGGAGAGCTTGGCTGAGGAGGCAGAGAAGGAGTCTGCGCCTCTTGCCGGCTACTGTGACCGTTGTGGAATCTGGTCTGACACTTTGACAGAGGTCAATGGCGAGTTTCTCTGCGAAGACTGTCAAGCCGACCTTGAGAGCGAGAGCAGAGTTTGAGAGGCGATTGCTTGCGTGTCAAAGAGATCATGGATGGGAAGTATCCTTTCGTTCATGATGACGAGCTTGTCACCAGAGCGCGTGCTGTCATACGAAATTGGAGCCTCAGAATTCTTCCAGTCGTGGATAGGGACAGGAAAGTAGTTGGGATTATCTCGCGCGGCGACATCATGAAGATTTCCTCTTCAGTTTCACTCATTAGAGTCAGGGGCGTGATGACGGCGCCGAAGTACATGGCGACAGCCGACGCCGACGCATTCCCGACAGTGAAAGAAATGATCAGAGCAGATGAGTGGTACGCTCCCGTAGTGGACTCCGCCGCAAGCAGAAAGCTAGACGGCGTTCTAGGCCTTGAACACTTCATCGACGCCATAATCAAGGTAAGCCCTGAGAAGCTCGCCAAGGAAGTTTCAGAAATAATGTCTCAGAAAGTCTTGACATGTTCGCCTGACGATGAGATTGGCCAAGTTTGGCGTCTGATGCAGGAACGGTCCCTTGCCGGAATTCCGGTCGTGAAGAATGACAGGCTGGTCGGAATGGTGACGCAGAAGGACTTTCTCGAAAGCAGCTCGAACTATCCCACTTTTGAGTCGACGAAAGGACGATTCCGAGCATCACCAAAAATCTCCTCAATCATGCACACGGGAGTCATCTCGGTCCGGCCCTCAGTGAAGGCAATCAGAGTTGCGAAAGTCATGGTTTCGAAGGACATCGGGAGAATACCCGTGACAGACGAGGAAGAGAGGCTAGTTGGCATAGTCGACCGAGAAGACATCGCTCGAATGATCGTCAAATGAGGGAAACAGTTGCACCCAGAAACGTTTAGAAGAGATCTCCGCGGGAAAGGAGACTTCAGTCTGAAGGAACACCCTTCCAAAAAGCGGGAAGGCGAGATAATGAGCATCGCCAAGACTCCCGTCACTGTCGCTGCGCCGACGACGCCGATCTACGATGCGATACAGTTGATGTGCAAAGCAGGATTCCGCCGGCTACCCATAGCCGACCCCGGGACGCGGCTTCTTGAGGGAATAGTCACTGCAAGCGACATAGTTGACTATCTTGGAGGCGGCAAACGCTTCGAAATCATCCAGCAAAAGTTCGGCGGGAACATTTTCAAGGCAATAAACGGGCCCATAAAACTGATAATGACCCAAAAGGTCATCTCGGTCGGCGCCTCGGCAAAAATATCGGACGCAATAGAGAAAATGAAGAAAGCCGATCTCGGCGGGCTCCCTGTGGTCGACGAGAAGGGCAGCGTCTACGCGATAGTCACTGAAAGAGACATCGCGAATCTTTTTGCTGACATGATAAGCGGTGTGACCGTTGGCAGCATCATGTCCACCGAGGTTGTCACGGCGTTGCCGAGGACGACCATCTTTGAAGCCGTGAAGTCAATGTCGACGTATGGCTTTAGAAGACTGCCCATAGTCTCCGACGGCAAAGTAGTGGGAATAATCACGGCGATGGACATCATACGTCTCTTTGGATCTGGAAAGATCTTCAGTTACTTGCGGTCTGGAACGATCACACAAGTTTTGAATACATTGGCTCTCGAAATCGCCACCCGAACAGTCTCCACGATCTCTCCGGAAGCGGACGTGGGTCAAGCCGCGAAACTGATGCGCGAGCGGGACATAGGCGCCGTTCCAGTTGTCCACGACGACGAGTTGGTCGGTATACTGACTGAAAGAGACTTCTTCAAAATCATAGAGTAGCGACTTTCCAGCAAGCCTTAACATCCCATCCTCACTATTTCAAGCCAAAGAGTGGAACAATCTTGGTGGCTGATCTGGTCCTCACCGACGCCAAAGCCTACGTCAAAGATGCGATGGTTGAGTGCAGCATCGCCGTTGACGAAGGTCGAATTCTGAAGATCGGACGCGAAACCAACATGCCCACGTCCGACGAGAAAATGCGCCTCAAGGGACTCTTGGTGTTGCCCGGGCTTGTCGACGTCCACGTTCACCTTCGAGACGAGGGCAAATCGTACAAGGAAGATTTCTTCAGCGGGACAGCCGCAGCCGCTGCGGGAGGTGTGACGACCGTGCTTGACATGCCGAACAATGAGCCTGTGACGATGAGCGCCGAAGCCTTGCGCAACAGAATGAGAATCGCTGAAAGCCGGGTCATCGTCAACGTCGGCTTCTACTCCGAGTTTCCGTCCAAGACGTCGGAGATCGGCGAGATACGGCGGATTGGCGCAATTGCTTTCAAACTGTTCATGGGACAACAGATTGGCGGGTTGGACATCAACAGCGACGGGTCCTTGAAGGAAGCATTCGAATCTGCCGCAAAGCTCAAAATCCCAGTTGCCGTCCACGCCGAAGACAACGGGATGGTCAGGAAGGCCGAGGAAGAGCTCAAACATGCCGGGCACAATGATCTTGCGGCTTTCCTGAAGGCTCATTCAGAACGTGTCGAGGCCAAAGCGGTCGAACGAGCGCTGGGAATAGCCAAACTTGCAAGAGCCAAGCTGCACGTTTGCCACGTGAGCACAGGAGACAGCGTGCGTTCCATAGCTGAAGCCAAGAAGTCGGGGCTGCCTGTCACCTGCGAGGTCACACCGCACCACCTGCTTTTGTCCAGCGAAGAATTGCGCCGAATCGGACCAGTGGCGGTCACTGTTCCGCCTGTTCGCGAGTTGCAGACTGCTTCCAGCCTTTGGGACGGCGTGAGGAACGGCTGGATAGACATGGTAGGGTCGGATCACGCTCCGCACTTGCTGAGTGAGAAGAGCTCAGACGTTGTTTGGCAGATCAAATCGGGGATTCCCGGTTTGGAGACGACGCTTCCGCTTCTGCTCACAGAGGTCTCACGTGGCAGGCTTTCCCTCGGCGACTTGGTTAGACTGACGGCTGAAAACCCCGCAAAAGCATTCGGGCTGAATGGCAAAGGTTCCTTGAAAGAAGGAAGTGACGCTGACCTCGCTATTGTGGATTTGAAAGACGAATTCAGAATTGATGCTTCCGGCTTCCACTCCAAGGCGAAGTACTCGCCGTTCGACGGGCGCAACGTCAAGGGAAGAGCTGTTCAGACGTTCGTGAAGGGCATGCTTGTCATGGACAAGGGCGAAATCGTGGCAAAACCTGGGTCGGGCTGCGTTCTCAGGGGGCGAGGTGTTTGAAGTTTGTGGCTGACGGCATGCTTGGAAAGCTCGCCCGTTGGCTACGCATGCTAGGATACGACGTCGCGTACTCAAACAACTATGCTGATGGCCAACTTCTGGAAATAGCCGTGGCTGAGGACAGGGTTCTGCTTACGCATGACCTTGAGCTCTATCAACACGCCGCTGTCAAGGGAATCTGCGCCCATTACCTGCAGGGAGAGACGGGGGAGCAAAAACTCGCGGAGCTTGCCAGGCGTTTCTCTGTGAAACTCCAAATCGACATGTCAACGTCGAGGTGTCCCAAATGCAACACGCCAGTCAGCCCGACAGTGCGCAGCAAAGTCGCCGGCAGAGTCGAGAAAAGCACGTTCGACAACTATGAACAGTTCTGGGAATGTCCAAAATGCGGTCAGATATACTGGCAGGGAGCGCACTGGACGCGCATTCAGAAAAGTCTTCAGTTGGCAGAGCGTATTTTGCAGGAAAAAGAAATAGGATAGGTCAGTGTTCCAGAAGCCACTTCAGCGGAACATCTTGGTAGGTGCCGTCGGGCAGCGTCCGCCGAATGGTCATGGGCAGCATGCCGGTTCCAAGTTCTTTCAGGGCTATGTCTATGGGGCTTGAAAGGCCACCCGTCACTTCAACAAGGATGGGGGCCCCCATCGATATCTGGAGGGCTCTGGCTCCGACTACTCGTGCTTTTTCGAAGCGAGTTATTTTTGGTGGGCCGATTGTTATTCTGTTTGCTTGCGACGTGACCTAGTACTCCCCCATGCCCGGATAGCCTTCACCTCTGCCTCCGGGTGGTGTTGGAGGAGCTTTCATTTTACCAGCAGCAATCACATCGTCAATCTTTAGTATCATCGTGGATGCTTCAGTTGCTGACTTGATTATCTGCTTCTTGACAGCCAATGGCTCAAAGACTCCGGCCTTGGACATGTCCTGAACCTTTCCGCCGTTAACTTCTATGCCCGCCCACGTCTCGCCCTTTTCATGTTTCGCCCGCAGCTCAGACAGCACATCAATGGGGTCGAGTCCAGCGTTTTCCGTCAGTGTTGTCGGTATTACTTCAAGAGCTTCTGCGAAGCCTCTCACTGCAAGCTGCTCTCTTCCAGGGAGCGTTTCAGCATATTTCCGCAGCACACGCGAGACTTCCAGTTCAGGAGCTCCGCCTCCCGCCACTACTTTTGGTTCCTCAATTATGTCTCTGACCACACACAGCGCGTCGTGTATTGATCGTTCTGCCTCGTCGACTATGCGTTGGGTTCCGCCTCTCACCAGGATTGTGACTGCGCGCGGGTGTTTGCATCCCTCGATGAACGTCATTTTGTCGTCGCCTATCTTGCGTTCCTCTACAACTGCAGCGTAGCCCAGGTCTGCCGCGGTAATCGAGTCCAGGTTTGTGACAATTCTTCCACCGGTTGCCTTGGCGAGTTTTTCCATGTCAGACTTCTTGTTTCTGCGCACTGCAAGTATTCCTTTTCTTGCCAAGAAATGCTGCACCATGTCGTCGATGCCTTTCTCGCACAAGACCACGTTTGCGCCTGTCTTGGCGACTTTTTCCGCCATTTCCCGGAGCATGTCCTCTTCTTGCTTCAGGAACGCCTCCATCTGCTCTGGGCTTTCAATGTTGATCTTCGCGTCAAACTCTGTTTTCTCGATTTCCAATGGGCAGTCGAGCAGTGCTATCTTCGCTTTCTCCACACGTTTCGGCATGCCAGAATGCGCTACTTCCTTGTCCAAAACGATGCCTTGTATCAGACTTGTGTCGCGCACTGATTCGCCTGGCTTCTTCTCGACTTTGACGTCGTCAACGTCCGCCTTGTACTTGTCACCGTCTTTTTCCGCGACCGCCAGCATCGCTTTGACGGCGATGTCAGCTAAGTATTCCTTGTGATCAGCCACTAGTTTGCTTGCCATCGAGGTGATCGCCGTCTTCTTGAGGTATTCCTGAGAGTTCAGGTCCACTGTTATGGCTATCTTCTCGAGGGTTTCCAGCGCTTTTTCCGCCGCCTTCTTGTATCCGTCAATTATTATCGTGGGGTGAACGTTTTTCTCTATTAGTTCTTGGGCTCTGTTCAACAATTCGCCTGATATTATCACGGCGGTGGTTGTTCCGTCTCCGGCTTCGTTGTCCTGTGTCTTCGCCACTTCTACCATCATCTTTGCTGCGGGATGTTGGATGTCCATCTCGTCGAGTATCGTTCGGCCGTCGCTTGTTATCGTGACGTCGCCAAAGCTGTCCACGAGCATCTTGTCCATGCCCTTGGGTCCAAGCGAACTTTTCACCGATTCAGCGACGATTCTTGCAGCCTCTATGTTGGTGTGCTGAGCTTCTTTTCCTCTGGATCTGTTTGAGCCTTCCTTTAGCACTAGAACTGGAACACTACCACCTGATGCAGGTGCTGACAAACCAAACAACCTCCTTTCGGTGCGTCACAATGAAAAACAGCATTTGAATATAAGTTTTTCTAAGAAAATGTGCCGAAAGTCAGATTTTCCGGTTCAGACTACATGGAAGACTCGTGCGCAGGGCTGGACTGTCGTCTTCAGGCCGGCTCCCGTGAGGATGACCACGGCTCTTTCACTGGGCGACGTTTCTTTCATTTTGGACTGTTTCTTGTAAGCCGCGTACGCCACGGCTGAGCTAGGCTCCACGAAGAAGCCTTTGAGGGCCAGCTCGACGAAGGCTTCGCGTATTTCCTCTTCTTCAACGATGACTGCGTCGCCTTCTGCGTCTCTGAGGCTTTTCACCATCAAATCCAGAAGCGGAGGGTTTGTGCTCACAAGTGCGTCGGCGATTGAAACTACCGCGTCTGGCGCTCTATAGGTCAAGTTCTTGAACCTGTGATAGAGGGGTGACACTTGGCGGGTCTGGCATGCCACTATTCTGGGCAGGTCGTCTATGACGCCTGAGTCGGCCATGTGCTTGAATCCTGCAACCGTGCCGAGCAGCAATGTTCCAGCTGAGACTGGCAAGTACACGCTTTCGGGAGTTTTCCACGCCGACCTTTCGACTATTTCGTAGGCGAGGCTTCTGATGCCATCTCTGAAGAGTGGATGCAAAATATGTCCCACATAAAATCTGTTTTTCGCGGGTTTTTGGGCTTCCATCGCGACTTTGCCGCGTGTTCCCTTGACGCGCACGACCTCTGCGCCGTAGCATCTGGTCTGACCGAGTTTCGGCCCTGCGACGTTTTCCGGCACGTATATCTTGGCTTTCAGTCCTGCACGGGCGGCGTACGCTGCAATTGACGCTCCCGCGTTGCCTGAGGAGTCTTCGGTGATGTATCCGCCGGAGTCCTTCACGGCCTTGGTCACCGCGGAAATCAGGGCTGATGAGCCTCTGTCTTTGAACGAGCCGGTTGGGTTCAGACTTTCGAGCTTGAAATACGCGTTTGACGAGTATTTGACTGTCGGCGTCCATCCTTCCCCCAGCGTTACTATCTGGTCGGTCTCAACGTAGGGGAAGCATCTGCTGTACCGCCACATCGAGTAGTCACGACGCCTGATCTTTGCAGCGTCAAAGTCGAGGGGACGCGGAGCTTCGAGCGGCTTGCCGCAGGACGGACATTTGAAATCGAGCGGGTTTCTCGTGGTTTTTCCGCATGAAGTGCATTTGGCTTCGTACGTCATCGCTGACACCGGACAGTGATTTGGTTCTTTTTTGAGATGAGTCTTTCGCTCGGTTTCCGCTGGTTTGGTAGTGCCTTTTGGCGTCTTGCCGGACTGTGCGCGGCTTCGCGGTTGCAGACTGTGCTGACTCAAAGGAGCAACAGGGCCAGCGCGCCTGCCACGACCGAGACAATGCTGTATGCTGCGATCCGAGACTTCAAGAACTCCCCAGTCTTTGGCCTTGGATGAATCGCAGCGCCTGTTTGCAGTCTGCAGCGCCGCACAAGCAGGCCGCCAGAAAGCGCAATCAACAGCCAGCCAGCCACTGTGGCGACTGCTCCGAAACCTGCCGTGTACAGCCTATACGTGCAAGCGACAAGTGCTACGACGGTCATGAATCCGCCGATTGCGGTGACCGCGACAGCGGCCCTCATCGAGTTTCCTTCAACCACCTGCAGATAGGCGAAACACAAAACCGTTGCTAGAGCGACGAGACAGAAAACCACAACTCCCAACGTCAATGAGTAGTTGGAGATCATGGTCCTCCAATCCAAGGGCAATAGAACCCCGTATCCAAAATCTGCCATTCCCCACGGAACAACCAGACCCAACGCCGCCAAAGACATGCCTATCAAGCCAGCATATCTCGCCGTCAACCGCGGCCAGCGGACTAGCCGCATGTAGGCGCCCTGTAGGGCACCTGCGTTTGCGGAGAAGGAGACGCATATCATTATGATTGCTGCTGTGAAGGCGAGTGTTGCGGTAGACATGGTTGGAGGTGAGGTGTTTGGCCGTAAGTCTGCCTGCATGTCTTCGTGGAGGGAGTCTATTGGTCCGGTGAAGCTATAGAAGCACATGTATGGGTTTGTGGAAAAGAGTTTGGTCATTCCCGGGGTTATTTGGGAGATTGTTTCTTTTTTGACTTGGAATTGTGCCTTCTTGGCGAATTTGCTGCTTAGGATGAGGTGGTCGTCCAGTGTGTCGCTTGTTATGGTAAAGAGTGAGATTTGTGTGGTTCCTGAGAACAGGTTCGAGATTCGTAGTGGGTAGTACAGCTTCGAAGTCTCGAACTCGTACATGAGCGATTCGACGCTGGCGGTGGAATTGCTTGCTCTCACCATGTCTATGGCGAAGAAGTAGATGCCTTGCCGCGTGTAATTCTCGACTAGCTCGCCGAGTTTCGGGGGTGGTCCGCTGCTGTATCCCATGCCTTCGAGAAAAGTCTTCACCCACTCAGTCAAAGCTGTCGAATCTTCAGCTCGAACTACTGTGAGATAATGCGCCCCAATGGTCTTCTGGAAGGTGATAGTCACTCTCTCTGCTGCGCCTTTGCCGTATCCCTGAAATCCCCGAAGGGTCGATCCTGGGTATCTGGTGAAATAGATGGAGAAATAGACGTTGAAGATACGTGCGGCCGTAAGGAACCAGGCATCGTCTGCCCTGCTCACGGTCGGATTGGATGGCAGCGGCATGATCTCCACAACATCGGAATCTCTGCTGGATTTCATGTCCGTTGACAGCACAAGTATCTCGTGCGTGCCGTTCCATGCGATTATCGCTCTTTGGCCGGATTCTGAGAGGACACTGGCAATCGGCGAGAACCCGCCTCTGTCAGCCGTGACGACCGGGACAAGAGCGGCAACCAAAACCGCCAGGCTGAAGGCAAGAGTGCACACCTGTTTGGTTCCAACTGGAAGGCTGGTTCTCCTTTCAAAACCCATCTTGTTTGACCTCTGCACTTTATGGGGGAATGGGTTGATTTATTTCTATGCAGCCGAACAGCCTGTTCCAAAAATGGTACAATACGCTATGCCAGAAACCGATGCGGCTCTGCTACAGCTTCAGTCCTTTCCTGAAAGCCTTGATGTTGGTTTCAACCGTCTTCTCTGAAACGGTGTCCCTGATAGATTTCTCGACGGCTTGCTCGCTCACCAGCTTGGATATGTTGACCAGTGAGCCAAGCATCACCATGTTCGCGTAGATGGCTTCGCCAAAAGCCTTCTTCGCCACGTCGGTTATGGGAATCTTGTGGACCTTGGCCGCCGTTGTGGGCACGGTTACGACGTTTGAGCTGTCTACTATCAGTGTCCCATCCTCTTTGAGATCCTTCAAAAGCTTGTCCAGAGCCTCTTGGTTCATCGCAACGAGGATGTCGCATTTCCGCACGGCCGGGAACCCAATTCTGCCGTCAGATATTATCACCTCGCTCTTGGCGAGGCTTCCCCGCGCCTCGGCGCCGTATGCCTGCGTCTGCAGAGCGTTTCTTCCGTCAAGAACAGCGGCTTTCCCCAGTATCTGAGCCGCCAGCACGACTCCTTGTCCGCCGCTACCGCCCATCCTCAATTCAATCTTGCGAGTCATCCTGTTTCGCCTCCTCGATCACGCCGTAAACCATCTCGACGAGCGTCGGACGCTTTCTCCTCGCGAATTCTCCGACAACGATTTTTCCTTCAAGCTCGGCCGGCTCCATCTTGTCTGCTTCTCGAACGGGCACAGCGTTTTCCTTATAGTACTTCAGCATCTCCGCCACGTCTTTGAATCCGGCTCTTCGGCCGTAACCGGTTGGGCACTGGGTTACGACTTCGATGAAGCGGAAGCCCGTCAGTTGCAGGGCTTGTTTTATTGATTCTTTGAGTTCAGCGAGATGTGCGGTTGTCCAGCGTGCCGAATATGCGGCGCCGGCAGCTTCCGCAAGCTTGGCAGCGTCCAGTGGGTGTTCGAAGCTGCCGTAGGGAGTCGTTGAAGTTATCGTTCTTGCTGGAGTGGTTGGCGCGACTTGGCCTCCGGTCATCCCGTAGACCATGTTGTTTCCCATTATGACGAGGATGTCCGCGTTTCTGCGTGCGGCGTGTATGAAGTGGCCGAGGCCTATGCCGACTATGTCGCCGTCCCCGCCGAACACCACGACATCCAGCTTCGGTCGAACGAGCTTTATGCTTGTGGCGACCGGTATGCTTCTGCCATGGAGAGTGTGCACCGAGTCAGCCATGAAATACGGCGAGGGAATCCATGACGCGCAGCCTATTCCGCTGGTAAACACGAACGCGCCCAAGTCCTCGTGGCCCAGTTCGTGGACGGCCCTCAGAAAGACGTCGCTCAGCGAGAACAGCCCACAGCCGGCGCAAAACGGCAGCTTCAGACCTCTCATGTACCTGCTGACTGAGAAGGCCTCGCTCACCTCACCGTCCGCCTCCTTTAAGCAATTCGGCAAGAACTTCCTCGGGCGTAATCAGTTCTCCGCCTCCGATCTTGTTCAGGGGGACGACCGTGCTTGAGCATGCTACTCTTTCCACTTCGCGACAGATTTGTCCAAGGTTCATCTCGGGGACGACTATCCGCCGCGCAGTCTTGGCCAGTTTCTTCACCATCTTGTCCGGGAAGGGCCAGATCGTCTTGAGTCTGACGTGGCCGACTTTGACGCCTCTTGCTTCGGCCTGTTCGATTGCCTCGTAGACTGCCCGGCTGGTGCATCCGTAGGAAACCACGCCGACTCTGCAGTTCTCAACGTTGTGTGCCTCCACGTGGGTGATGTCGTCGACGTGATCGTTGACTTTGGCGTTGAGCGTCTGAACCATTCTTCTGTGGACTGTCGCGTCTTGGGTGAACCTCACGCCGCGTTCGTCGTGCGTTGAGGCAGTCACGGCGACGTTGAACCCTTCACCCACAGCAGGCATCGGCGCAACGTCTTGCAAGCCGAAGAAACTCGTTTCAGTCTTGCCCGGCTTCTTCCTGTCAATCACCTCTATATCTTCAAGAGGCGGCACCGCTATCTGCTCTCTTACGTGGGCTACTGTCTCATCAGCCAAAAGCACAACCGGAGTGCGGTACTTCTCTGATAGGTTGAATGCTCGCACGGTGAGCTCGAACATTTCCTGAACAGAGTTCGGCGACAACACGATGGCCGAGTAGTCGCCATGGGTTCCCCACCGAGCCTGCATGACGTCGCCCTGCGCGCACTTCGTCGCCTGTCCGGTTCCAGGCCCGACTCTCTGGACGTCAACGATCACGCACGGCGTCTCGGTCATGAATCCCCACCCGATGGTTTCCTGCATGAGGCTGAAGCCGGGACCGGAAGTGGCCGTCATCGCCTTGGCTCCTGCCCAGCTGGCGCCCATGATGGCGCCGATCGAGGCAATCTCGTCTTCCATCTGCATGAATATTCCGCCTATTTGCGGTAGGCGCTTTGAAAGTTGTTCAGGTATCTCGTTTGCGGGCGAAATGGGGTAGCCGGCGAAGAATCTGCAGCCTGCGATTATTGCTGCTTCGACGCATGCTTCGTTTCCTGACCAAAAACGTGTTCTATGTTCACTTTTCTTCATTGCTTTCCCGTTCGCTTCGAGTGTGCATTTAGACTGATCTTATATAAGGATTTCAGCTGCCGTACAAGAATTCCCGCAGTTTGCTCTCGTAAGAAACAGTCTCTGAAAGACAACATCACTTGCGCCGGAGAACAGGAGTCTAGCTGAATGCGGCATCGCGCGTTCATGACGGAATCTTTGAGAGGAGCTTGTCTACTGGGCTTTGATTCAGCTGCAAGCCGAGTTTCTCCTTCTTCAACCTCATGGCCAAGCCCAGAACCTGAGTGTAATACAAGACTGGCAAGTCCAGTTTCTCTCCGACAGTCGTTTCCGCTTGCTTCTGTTTGGAGTCGAACATCAAGCCGCAGTCCGGGCAGGACACGACGAGTCCGTCAACGGCAAGGCCCTGCAGCGCTTTGATTTTTGAGCCGGCAAGAGAAAGCGCCGAGTCCGTGTGACTGTACATCAACGCCGCGCCGCAGCAATCCAGCTTCTCAGCATACTCAATGCTCTCTGCTCCGAGAGCGCCTATCAGGCTGTCCAGTTTCTTGGGGTTCTCCGCGTCTTCTGGCCTTCCGAGGTCGGTGTACCGGATGATCTGGCATCCAACGTGACTGGCAAGGCGCAGTTTCTTGAGCTGCTTCCTGACGGCGCCTCTGACACGTTCCAAGCCGATGTGGTCGTGCAAGAAATCGACCGTGTGCCAGATTTTCAACTTTGGATCGTATTCCAAGCCTTCTTCCTTAAGCAGTGCGGTGACCTTTTCCATGGTCTCCGGCCGCGTCTGGAGCGTTCTTCTGGCTTCGGACAGCGCGAAGTGGCAGCGGTTGCATGGAACAAGCAGATCATTCAGACCGGCCGAGTTTGCTAGGGCGAGGATGCGTGCTCCCAAGTACGTGGCGGCAAAGGCGTTCACGCTCTTCACTGGGTCTCCGCAGCACACGTTCTCGGGCAAGTCAACGATTTCCACGTCCAGTTTTGGAAGAACCTCGCGGACGGACATTTCGTATGCGTACTGGCTTGTCTGTATGCGGCAGCCCCAGAAAACAGTGATCTTCATCCTATTTCTCCTCCAGCGCCTTCAAAAAGGCTGATTGAAAGCTCTCTCTTGGGGAGTTGATCTTGGGCAACTTGAGCCCTTCACGGTCAAGAACCTTCATCTCCCTAGTAGTGATCTTCTGGCATGTCTCCGCCAGTCCCGTTTCGAGAATCTGGGAGACTGCCTTCATGTACGCGTCGGGCACTTTGGCTTCCCTTTCCACGGCCACGTTTCTCAAAGCCATTATCACGTGGTAAGGTGAGGCCTTCTGTGGGCATCGCTGGACGCATTTGAGGCATGTTGCACAGGTCCAGATGATGTCAGAGCTAGGCAGTTCGTCGACGAAGCCGAGGTTCACGAGCTTCACGATTTCATGCGGCTTCAGCTCGAGCAGTTTCAGCGCGGTGCATCCGCTTGTGCATTTCGTGCACTGGAAGCAGTTCACGAGCTCCCTGCCGCCGAGCCTCAGCAACAGTTTCCCGCGCGATTCCATGTTCGGCTTAGCCATCGACATCAGGTCAGTAAGACTCAAATCTAGCTTCCTCCGCTGCCGTTTCCGGCCTCAACCAGTGCCGCGTCCACCTGAGTCAGAATCTGTTTGCTGCTGTACTGCTGCATCGTCACGGCTCCGGTTGGGCAAGCTGAGCTGCAGAGGCCGCAGCCTTGGCACATGGCTTCGACAACCTCGACCCTAGGCTTCTCTTTTCCGTCAACGAGTTCCGGCTTTATCTCGATGGCGACGAACGGGCAGACTGACTCGCAGATTCTGCACCCACTGCACAGGTCCTTGTCCACAAAGGCTTTGAGTGGTTCAAGCTCGATCTCCCCGCGTGACAAGAGGTCTACTGCCTTGACAGCGGCGCCGCTTGCCTGTGCCACCGTGTCGGGTATGTCCTTGGGCCCTTGGCAGGCTCCTGCGAGAAACACTCCTGCCATCGCGGTCTCGAGCGGCCGCAGTTTCGGGTGTGCTTCGAGAAGGAATCCGTCGGCGCTTCTTGATGCGTGGAAGAGTGCGCTCACGTTTTCCATGTCGTTGTTTGGGACGAGTCCTGTTCCGAGCACAACAAGATCCGCGCGTACTTGGAGCAGCCTGCTTGTCGCCTTATCGTAGACGTCGAAGCACAGCGACCCGTCAGGGTTGGCGTGGATTTCCGACGGCAAGCCAGCAATGAAGTCGACGTCCATGTCTCTTGCGCGTCGGTAGAATTCGTCGTAGCCTTTCCCGAAGGCTCGCATGTCAATGTATAACACGTAGATCTTTACGTCATCGTGGATTTTCTCTTTGGCAAGCATCGCCTGCTTGAGCGTCACCATGCATCCGACGCGGCAGCAATACTCGTGAAATCGCTTGTCTCGGGAGCCAACGCACTGGATGAACGCAATGGTCTTGGGAGGCTTTCCCCCGTCTGGCGTGAGAATCTTTCCGCTCGTGGGTCCAGACGCGTCGGAGATTCTCTCGAACTCCATGTTTGATATGACATTCTTGTAGCGCCCGTAACCCAGCTCGGCCATTCTCGCCGCGTCGAACACTTCGGAGCCGACGGCTAGGACGATGGCGCCCACTCTGAAGCTGATCGTTTCCGACTGCTGATCAAAGCGTATGGCTTTTGCTTCGCATGCAGTCTCGCATTTGCCGCAGACGCTCTTGTCGTATTTCAGTCTCAAGCAGTGGTCGGCGTCTATCATTGCCACTTTGGGGACAGCATGGGCGGAGTGGATGAATATCGCGCGTTTCTCTGAAAGCCTCTCGTTGAACGCGTCCGGAACTTTCACAGGGCACACGCGTGTGCAAAGTTCGCACCCAACGCACTTGTCGGCGTCGACGTACCTCGGCTTCTTGGTTACAGTCACCTCGTAGTTTCCGACAAAGCCCTTCACGCTGGCAACTTCAGCGTTCACGAGCAAGGCTATGTTCGGGTGTTTGGCGACGTCCACCATCTTCGGCGTCAATATGCAGGCGCTGCAGTCTAGCGTCGGGAAGGTCTTGTCCAGCTGGGACATCCGTCCGCCGATGCTCGGCGCCTTTTCCACAAGGTGCACTTTGAACCCGGCATCGGCCAAGTCCAATGACGCTTGTATCCCCGCTATTCCGCCGCCGACGACCATGACGCTTTTCTCAACTGGCACTTTCCGCTTTTCCAGCGGTTCAAGAAGTCTCGCGCGTGCCACTCCCATCCTCACGAGGTCCTTGGCCTTCTCCGTCGCCTTGGCAGGTTCGCTGCTGTGAGCCCAAGAAACGTGTTCTCGCAAATTGACTATCTCAACCACGTATGGGTTGAGTCCTGCTTCAGCAACTGCCCTCCGAAAGGTTTCCTCGTGCATGCGGGGGGAACACGTTGCGACTACTATCCTGTCAAGACAGTGGGCTTTGATGTCTTCCTGAATCATCTGCTGCCCGGGTTCGGAACACATGTAAGTGTAATGCTTGGTCAGCGCGACGTCCGGCAGGCTCTTGGCGTATTCGGCTACCTTCTCCACGTCAACGACGCCGGCGATGTTCAAGCCGCAGTGGCACACATAAACGCCTATTCTGGCCATGACGTCCCTGTCCGCTGACCCTGATTTGTTTTTATTGCCGTCTCCGCCCGCTATTATCTTTTCCGTCACTCGTCCAAGAAACTGAACGTCGAAGCAGCCACATGGCAAAACATAGTCGGCTTTTTCAGTGCGGACGGATACTGTTAAGTTAAGTTACCCAGCACATTTCGACTTTTAGCATAGGGCTTCTTAGGTTCAAATCCACTTCACGTTTCTAGGCTATTCTTTGAACTTGTCCAAGTTTGCGTTCTGTTCATTTTTCCTGAACTCTATTGCGTCTTTTTCAGTATCTGAATATAGTGAATCTATTTCGCTTTGAATCTCAATTGTTTTCTTGATAGTTGTTGCAACCATGCAGAAGTGTTTTATGTCTTCGAGCGAGAGCTTTCTTCCTATTCTGTCTTTGAGCCATTTCTGGAGAATTTGGTAACCGCCTATGAAGTACTCCCAGTCTTCTTTATCAATCCCAGTGAAATATCGCGTCTGATTTATGAAAACCTGACTCTTGTCTTTGAACTCAGGCTTTTCCACTGTATCGTCTCCATTACCCTGAAACTTCACGACAGAGGTACTAATCTGGTCTGACTTCATCAGGTGGAGTTCGACCAATTTTTGACCCAACCTAGCCATGTCCATGAAGAGGTGTGGATCCTTTGTAATCGGAACTTTTGGAAAATCTGTCTGCAAGAACGCAGCATACTTCTCTCGGTATCTGTTCGAATATAATACGGCATAAATATAGCAGAAGATTTGTTCAGGAGACGGAAGGCTTTCAAAGTTTCTTGAGAGAGCTCCTATCAAAGAAGAGCTAAGATTCGGATTTTTTTCTTGATTCTTATAGGCATAAAGCGGAAAATTGACGTTTCCTCCCCTATAGAAAAGGTTCAGGTCTGCAATCATTTCAGAACAAAAAACGATATTCCACGGTGCATCTGAACCGACCACATGACCTGCCCTTCCAACACACATTGCTAGGTTTGGTTTCATCATTTGTTTCATCACTTCAAGTCTTGGCCAATCAACCATTTTCTGCGTGTAGTAAATCTCTCGCACATCAAATGGACGATAGAGAATTTTGCAGAAATAGCTTTTCCAATCGTTATCGAGTGCTAGTTCTTCTCTTACCTTAGGTATTTTCCAGCCTCTCGTATCTTTCAGTTTGAACATCTGCGTGATGATTTCATCCTTTAAGGACAAATCTCTGAATTTCTCGATTCGACTCTGCAAAGTTTCTCTGTCAAAGTCGATTACAAATCTGTCCCTTGAAGTCTGAACCCCTGTGCTAGACAGCAAGAATATGTCGGTTATCTTCCAGTACTTGTTGTACTCAATCTGGTGGCTCTCTTTTCTAGGATGGAACAAGTATTCTGGTGATTTAGGCAGGATTTCGTGCCAATCAGTTGAACTGGAATCATGCGAAGACAGTATGTCGTATTTGGTGTCTCTCAGACCCCATATCTCGGAGTGAAAAACCTTGCATTGGTCTTCCTTTTTTTGTCCATTTCTAATGAAAAAAGAGATTGCGACGCCTTGCCTTATGTCAAAGACGTTCTCATCTTTGCTTCCGTCGGGGCATTTTTCTTTCTTGAGCGAGTTGCCGTGCAAATCAAGTACGTAAATCTCATCGAAACTGTTCATTAAGTGTTGACGCATCCCTCTAAATGTGGGATTGTCGATATAACTATGATTGGTTATGTATCCTACTACGCCCTTTCCTACTTCTCGGATCTTCCATTCAGCAAATCGGATGAACTTGACGTAGTCATCCTGTAGCCAATGTTTTCTTTCTCCAAAGTGTTCTCCATCCACGTACTTGTATTCTTCAATAAGCCCGACAATCCATTCTCCATTGTTTGCGGAAATTCCAGAGTAAGGTGGGTTTCCCAAGATTGCGAATATGGGTGTTCTCTTCTTTACTTCTCCTGCTTTTCTGCTCTCCTCAGCGAGTGATGCCATTCCAGGCAATGAAGTCTGTTCTATTTCTTCTAACTCCAACGTGTTTGTCAGAAAGAATTTCAGCCTTTCATCTTCTTGGAGTTTGTATCCCAATTCCTCGAGTAAGAATGATATTTTCAGATGTCCAATAGCGTATGGGGCAACCATCAGTTCGAAAGCATAGAAATCTTTCAGGACATGTTCTCTTAGGAAGTCTCTTTTTCCTCCACTTCCATAGTTCTCTGTGAATACTCTCATTGACTTTTTTATGGCATCTGCCAAGAAAGTCAATGTACCGCCAGCGGGGTCCAGAATCGTCACAATGGCATCTGCCAAGCCATCTTTTATGCCGAATTTTTCTCTGATAATAATATCTAGTGAGTTCACGATGTATGAGACTACTGGTTCGGGAGTGTAGTAGACTCCTCTTTTCTCTCTGAGTTCAGGGTCATATTCTGTTAGAAACGTTTCATAGAAGGGGAATACAGGATCCATTCCCTTTCTTGTTTTGAAATACTTTGAGAAAATCCCTTTCACATCGACGTTAGCCAACACGTCTGAAATCTCGTCAACTATCCATTCTAGTTGTGATGGCAAATCACCTAGAGAAATGAAGTTGAACATTTCTCTGAGGATTCCTATCGTGTGAGGTATATCGTACACTGCAAGTTTCCTATTGAACTCTCCCTGACATCGCATTCGAGAAGCAAAAAGGCCGTATGTGATAGTCTGGGAATACAAATCCGCAAACTGTTCTTCGGTTAAGCCTCGGATAAGGTATTTTTGAAAAGCCTCGTAGAATCCAAGTATTTTGTGGAAACCACTTTCCTTCTCTTCCCTAATCTGCTGAGCGATTACCTCATCCCGCAAAAATCGTGTTCTCTTTGCCAACTCTACTGCAAGATTCTCTGCGGAAGTGATATTTGGCAAGGAAAAGCTGAAGAACTCTTCAAACAAGCGATTGAAATCGCCTTCGTTTTCAACGAAAGGCAGTCCCTTCAAACTATAGATGGCTGCGGGGTCTGCGATTCTGACTTTCCCAACGCAGAGGTTGCTTTTGTACAGCCTGAATTCAAAGAAGTTTGTCAAGATGAAATTTGCAAATGTTTCTGCGTAGCGCCTTATTTGCTCACTTTTCCCGATGTCATCTAAATTAATGTTAGGCGTTTTTGCTTCTATATATCCAACTATTCTTCTTTTTCCGTCCCATATTCTAAAATCAGGGTTCCCTGCATCGGTTTTTTTGGGCAGAATAGTAACGTGGACATCTTTCCTATCAGTCGAGTGAGCAAACTCCGATAGCAGTTCTTCTAAAGTAGAGTAGAAACTTTCCTCTCTTGCATCTCCCTGTCTTGCAACGTCGAGAAGCTTCTTAACATATTTCTGAAGCATTTTGAGACTCCTACTCCTATGGAAATTTTGGCTATTTGATTTTTACCTTTTCCATGATTCGCTTTTCATATTCCGCTTGCGTCAAGATGCCCTTTTCCTCTAGCAACTCGACAAGACTAGCAAGCATTGTATCGAGAAGGTCTATTTCCTCAGCAGGTTCTCGCTTAACCTTACTTGTCTTCACGTTTTCCACCTTTTACAAGATAACCTTGACTATATGAATCATGACCAAACAACATTGACTATATTCAAATTCAAGAATCTTACCCTCTGGGAATCTGAAGTCTTTGCTGAAAGAGAAGCTTTCAGAGATTTAAACGAAGCAATAGCAGAAATCAAAAGGGGCAAACCAGAATGACTGTTCATGCTACTGGAAGGGAGCCTACAGTGTTTTCCTTCAGCCAGCTACGGCTTTGACTTGGTATCTTCATCAATGAGGCTTCTCGACAAAGACAGCGCATATGGAGAAAACGCAGGATATGGTGGCTATTTCTACGAGGACAAGCTCTTGAACGTGAAATATACTGATATTCCCGAAATAATGTCTAACAATGACGGAAGATTGCCTTGTCCCTGCTCTTTTTGTAGAAATGTCACGTATGATACTCTGAAGAAAGAGCTTCAGTACAATGGCACAAAAATCATATCAGAAGAATGGAATAACCACCGCAGAGAACACAATCGGTTCGCAATGAATGACCTGATGGAGATTATTAGTCGAGCCATAAACGAAAAACAAATCGAGTTTGTTAGACAAAAAATCAAGGACTCGGAACTCAGTAACCTGAAAAGGCTCATACCTCAACATTACGACTCAGATTAACATATTGCCATTAACGAGAAGGCATGGATAGCTTAGTTCGGAGACAGCAATCGCCTACTAAGCGGTAGTTCGGGGGTTCAAATCCCCTTCCATGCGCCACATATATTATGTCTCATCTTAGATTCTTAAAGTTTACGACGTTTTGCTATTTCTTCTCTACACCGTGTATAGCTTGCACATACTCAACAAAGGATTGAAGTCTTTCGCAAGTTCGGAACTCTTTGTTTTCACAGTATTCTTTCTTATCTTCCTCAGTTGGCTTGTAGTTAAGACCTATTGCAGGTGGAACTGCCTTGCAATTTGTTCCATCAAAATAGACGCATCGCAAAACTACATTCCTCTGTCTGTTACTTGAACCGTTACAGGTTTAAGTCTTTTGCCTACGTTGATAGCGAGCGCGGGTAACTTAACTTAACAGTACCGTGCGGACGTAGCAGTTATTAGCATTGAGTCATTATAGTAGCGGGAAGGCTGGCCGATCGGATGATACCGATTAATGCTCCACGAATCGGCGAAGAAGAAATAGACGCTGTTGTCAAGGTGATGAAAAGCGGGGTTCTCACAACCGGACTTGGCGCGGGCCCGATGGTCACGAAGTTCGAGAAGGCCTTTGCCGAATACCTCAAGGTCAAACACGCCATAGCCGTGAACACGGGAACTGCCGCATTGCACTTGGCGATCGCCGGCGCCGGAATAGGGCCGGGAGACGAGGTCATACTGCCCAGTTTCACGTTCGTCGCCACCGCAGAAGTCGTCGTCATAGCTGGTGCAAAACCCGTGTTCGTCGACATTGATCCCGAAACGTACAACATGTCGCCCGAAAAGGCGGCGAAGGCAATCAACAGCAAAACCAAGGCGATAATGCCCGTGGACCTTTATGGACTGCCGGCCGACGTGCCCAGAATACGAGAAATCGCCGACAACCACGGGCTTCACGTGATCGAAGACGCGGCACAGGCTCACGGCGCCACGATTAAGGGCAAAGCTGCCGGCGCGTTTGCCGATGTCGCGTGCTGGAGCTTCTATGGCAGCAAGAACATAACGACTGGCGAAGGAGGCATGATAACCACAGACAACGCTGAGACGGCTGAAAACCTGCGGTTCATGAGAAGCCACGGCGAAAAAGAGAAGTACAAATCAATCCTTCTAGGCCACAACTATCACATGCCCGAGCTGCAAGCCGCAATAGGCTACGTGCAGGTTGGAAGGCTTCCCCAATTCCTAGCGAAGAGGCGCGAGAACGCTGCAAGACTGACCAAGCACCTCAAGAATGCCGAGCGACTGCAGGTTCCCGCCGAACCCAGAGGATACAGGCACAGCTGGTACCTGTACACGGTCAGGCTCAGGGGCGCAACGGCCGCGAAACGAGACAAGCTTGTCGAGCAGCTTCGACGAAAAGGCATAGGCGCCGAAGTGTACTATGTCAATCCGGTGCACCTCATGCCCTACTACCGCAGGTTCGGCAAGTTCAAGCTTCCTGAAACCGAGAAGGCCTCAGCTCAGGTGCTGTCGCTGCCCGTACATCCGGGCGTGACTCGCGAGCAGATGGACTTCATAGGGGAGACAATGCTTCATCTACTCCAGTAGTCCTTGCACACTAGGTTTAAATAGAAAGATGGGGCTTATTGAAATCCCCGCTAGGGGTTTCGGCGGGTAAGATTATGCGGAAGACCAAAGTTGTTATAATGGGCGCGGCAGGTCGCGATTTCCACAATTTCAACGTGTACTTCCGGAACAACGACTCTTACGAAGTGGTTGCTTTCACCGCAACCCAGATTCCCGGCATAGAAGGGCGAAGCTACCCACCTGAGCTTGCGGGACAGAACTATCCCAAAGGCGTGCCCATCTATCCGGAGGAGCAACTTCCGAAACTCATAAGGGAGCATGATGTCGACGAGGTCATCTTCGCCTACAGCGACGTTTCACACGAGTACGTGATGCATAAGGCTTCGGCTGTGCTGGCTAACGGCGCTGATTTCCGTCTCATGGGGCCAAAGACCACCATGCTTGAGGCGCAGGTTCCTGTTGTTTCCATCTGCGCTGTTCGGACGGGCGCTGGCAAGAGCCAGACTTCGCGGCAGGTGGCGAAAATCCTCAAGGGCAAAGGGCTGAGGGTCGTCGCCATCAGGCATCCGATGCCCTACGGCGACTTGAGGAGGCAGGTGTGCCAGCGTTTCGCTTCTTACGAGGACTTGGACAGGCAGGAATGCACGATTGAGGAGCGGGAGGAGTATGAGCCTCACATTGACAACGGCATCGTCGTCTACGCGGGGGTTGACTACGCGAGGATTCTGGCGGAGGCCGAGAAGGAGGCTGACATCATCGTCTGGGACGGGGGCAACAACGACCTGTCATTCTACAGGTCTGACTTGAGCATTGTTGTTGCTGACCCGCACAGAGCCGGCCATGAGATGACGTACTATCCCGGAGAGACCAACTTGAGGATGGCGGACGTCGTCATAATCAACAAGGTTGACACTGCGGACCCGCAGAAGGTGAAGCAGGTCAAAGACAACATAGCCGCGGTCAATCCCGGTGCAACGGTGCTTGAAGCGGCGTCGCCCATAACTGCCGATAACCCTGATTTGATAAAGGGCAAACGGGTCTTGGTCATCGAGGATGGGCCGACGTTGACGCATGGCAACATGCCCTACGGGGCTGCCACGATCTTCGCGAAGAACTTCGGCGCGGGCGAGATAGTTGATCCGCGTCCTTACGCCGGCGGCTCGATAAAGGCGGCTTACCTCAAGTACACTCATCTGGGAGCGATTCTGCCCGCGCTGGGGTATAGCGGAGGACAGGTTGCGGAGCTCAAGGAGACTATTGACCGCACGCCCTGCGACGTGGTTGTCATTGGCACGCCGATTGATCTGCGCCGCATAATAACGCTGAGCAAGCCGGTCGTGAGGGTGAAGTACGAGCTCAAGGTGCTCGGGCCAGTGTCCCTTGAAAGCGTTCTGGACGACTTCGTCAAGAGAAGTGGAATGAAGAAATGAGCGAGGAGAAAGAAGTTTCCCGCGTGAAGGTGAAGTTCCTCGTCGAGGGAGCGGGCGAGGCTGAAGGAGAGCTCGTCAGGTTTCTCGCGCCGAGGACCATCGACATGATAGTTCGCCGGCTCCCGATTGAGGGAAGGGCCGCTTTGTGGAAGGAGGAAGTGTACTTTGAGACGCCTATCAAGATGGGCGAGGAGAAGTCGAAGGCAGCCGTCGAGGTCGGCACTATCGCGTTCTGGCCGATGGGCAGCGCCATATGCATATTCCACGGCGAGTCCCAGCCGTACAGTCCCGTGAACATTCTGGGCAAAGTAACCAAAAACCTTGAGCTTTTCAAGACGGTCAAGAGTGGCACGAAAATCAGGGTCGAGTCTCTAGTAGATTAGGGAGCTTTCCCGCCACATCTTCAGAAGCCTTGCGCACTCTCGTTTTACCTCTTCGTTTGGGCTTTTGCTTTCCAGCACTTGCAGAAACTCGATGCGCTTCTGGTCTAGGCGCTTTTCAGCCTCTCCGCCATAGTAGAGCGTGCCCTCCAAGTATTCTTTCATCTGCATGGCTTTTTGGACGAGGAGGCTGGCCGCGTCGACGGGGTTTTCGACCGCGTACTTGTTCGCCCAAATCTTGGCGTCTGCTTCGCGGAGTTGGGTGAGGCCGTCAACCTCCTCTATGCTGCGGACGTACGTTCTTAGCAAGTCGTAGTAGCCCGCCTTTTTGACGAGCGCGACTGCATGACGAGTTTTTTCTGTGAACTGTGTGCTCCCTTTCAGTTTCAGGCGATGTTTGTGCCCCTTGCTTATGAGGTCTCTGGCTTTTTGCGTTTCTTCCGTCGTGTATATTCTCTTCGGAAAGCCCTTCAATACTCTGACCTCTGATGGTTGAACAGGAGAACTGCGGCTCAGAACGCAGGGCTGCCGAAGCCGCTAGTCTGCCTTGTATATCTTGATGGTGTGGCTTCCAGAAACCTGCTGGATGGTGCCGTTTTGCTGCAGTTGTTCCAGGAAGTCTTTTGCGGTGCTTATGCGTATGTTGAAGCGCGTTGCCACGGCATACGGCGTCAGAACCCGCATCTTCTTCACTTCTGCGATCATCTTGTCACTTCTGGGGTCGGGCATGGTGATTGCGGACGGCTTCTTCTCCTTGGAAGGCGCTGCCTTGTCTTTCTTCTTCCCTTTCTCCTTGTCCTCTTCGTCTTTTCTGCCTTGCACGCGCTCCATCTGTTTCAGGCCGATCTTCTTTTTTCCGCCCATTTTTCTCACTCTTCCGCAAACTGCACTGTGTGATGGTTCATGAATGTTCTCCACTTCTAAAGCGGACGTGCCTATTTCAACCTTACGTTTCTCGGGACAAAAAGAAAAGAGAAGCTGGAAGGCAGAACCTACTTGTTCATGACTTTCTTAGCGGCAATCTCGATGTCTTCAGATTTTATGGTTTTTCTTCCAGCGTGCATGGCAAAGTCCAAGGCTTCTTTCGCAATCTTCACGCCGATGTCTTCCAGAGCCTTTGCAAGTTCCTTTGCCGCGGCTTCGCTTACTCTGTCAGCTCCGGCTTTTTTGCACAGTCTGTGCATCGGAGCTACGGCCAACTCTAGATCAACCATAAGGAGTCCTCCGTAGCCTCTTTTTCTATTTACAGCAATATTTAACGTTTATCGTTGCGTGATTCTCTGAAAACGGCGTGGATACCCGTGTGGCAGAAGCAGCATAAGGTGGAATGGGTAAATTATAAGAACCGCGCTGTCCATTCTAGCCCGATTCGTGGTGCCGATGAAGTTCGTTGACGCGCACATTCATCTCTCAGACGAAGAATACTCGAAAAACATTGACGAGATCATCCAAGAGTCCAGAAACGCTGGACTAGCAGCACTGGTCTCGAACTCCATGAATCTGAAGACGAGCATGGACAGCTTGAGCCTCGCTGAACGCTATCGCGGCTTCGTGCATGCGGCATTGGGCGTTCATCCTTGGAACGTGAACACTCTGACGGACGAGGAGCTTCAGCAGACGCTGGGTCTGATTGAGAAACATCGTGGAGACAAGTTGGTTGTCGCCGTCGGCGAGATCGGGCTTGACTTCAAATACGCGAAGATATGGGACAGGCAGATGGGGGTCTTCGAGTCAATGCTGCACATGGCTGAGAAAGTGGGGTTGCCGGTCATAGTTCATTCGCGGGGCACGACGGCGCAGATCGTCGAGATGCTTCCCTCGTATGGCGTCAGGAAGGTTCTACTGCACTGGTTCAGCAATCCCATAAGCGCTCTGTCCAAGGCAGTGGAGAAGGGCTACTACATCACCGAGGGACCACCCGCCGTCTACTCAAACGGCATACGAGATGTCGTCAGCAGAGTGCCGCTGGAAAATTTGCTCACTGAGACGGATGGGCCGGTGCGGTTCTTCAAGTCGCCTTTCGACGGGAAGAGGACGACGTCTGCGTTCATCCCGTTGGTGGTGAAGGCCGTTGCCGACGTCAAAAACATGGACGTTGAACACGTGGCAGAGCAAGTGATACGAAACTTCGAAGCCTTCTTTGGGGTAAGGTTAAATTAGCCTTGTTGTGTTTATGGAAGCTGGTTCGGCAAGAACTAACATGCGGAGACAGACTCGGACTTCATCGTGGAGGAAAATGATTGGGAAGTGTGCGCACAGAACAAATCAAGCGTACGGCCAAAGAGCTTATCAAGCGTTTTCCAGAAAAGTTTTCCGGCAACTTTGATGAGAACAAGCGTATGGTTCGCCAGCTTGTCGAGGGTGGAACCCCAAAAGTGAGGAACCTGATTGCCGGGTACATAACGCGTTCACTTGCTGCTCAACGAGACAGCGCAGAGGCCGAGGCAGTCGAGGAAGAACAGGAAGAGACCGTGCCGAGCTAGCGCACGGTTCTGCAGTTCCAGCAGGCGGCAGAGGCTGATGATGGACAGTTACAGAAGAGGTTGGGCACTTCGATACTTACGCGAGGCGAAAGCAGAGCTCGAAGCAGCAAGGCGGTTGCCGTACATGGCGCCGAGCCTGGTCGTGGAAGCCATCAGAAAAGCACGCAGCGCAATCTACTACAGCTTCGGCGAGCCGGCTTTTGTGGAGAATGTTGTGAGAGAAGTGGCGGAGGAGACGCAGTCCAAGAGCATAGAGGATCCGGTTCTGAAATGCCTCGTTGAGATCGAGGAAACCGTCCGCCAAATGACCCAGCTGGGAGAGTTCGACGGTGAAAGAGTCATGAAAGAGGCTGACAGTCTGGTGCAGCTGGCCTCGGACATTGTTGAAGTATTGACTGGAGAAAAAATAGAGGATTAGAGGGTTTTTAGCGGTTCTTGAGAGTCTTCTCTATGCGCTCCAGTGCCTTCTTGATGTTGTCGACGGAGTTGGCGAATGACAAGCGGAGATATCCTTCACCGTATTTTCCGAAGGAGGTTCCTGGCAGAACCGCGACACCGCCTGTGTTGAGCAGGTAGTCGCCGAGCTCGCGGCAGTTCATGCCGGTTCCTGTTATGTTCGGGAACACGTAGAATGCTCCTTTTGGCTTCTTGCAGGTTATTCCTTTGATGCTGTTCAAGCCGGAGACGATGACTTCTCTTCTCTTTTTGAATTCTGCGACCATCTTTTCGGGCTCTTTCTGCGGTCCCTTCAGCGCCTCGACGCCGGCCATTTGCACGAAAGCGCTGGTGCACGAGTTGGAGTTCGTCATAAGCTGCGCGATCTTTTCTGCGAGGTCCTTCCTCATTGCGCCGTAGCCCAGTCTCCAGCCTGTCATGGCGTAGGTTTTTGAGAAGCCGTCGAGCAGTATTGTCTTGTCCTTCATTCCCGGGAACGCGGTGATGCTCTCGTGTTTGCCTTCGTATATTATTCTGCTGTAGATTTCATCTGCCAGCACGAAAACGTCGTTTCTGTCGTTGACGCAGTCGGCTATGACCTTGAGGTCTTGCTTGCTGAGAACTCCTCCCGTCGGGTTCTCGGGGGAGTTGATGATTATCATCTTTGTCTTCTTGGTGATTTTCTCCTTGACGTATTCTGGGTCTAGGCTGAAGTCATTCTCCTCTTTGAGCGGCACTGGGACTGGCTTGGCGCCGACGAAGTTTATCAGCGACTCGTATATTGGGAACCCCGGGTTTGGATACAGGACCTCGTCGCCGGGGTTGACCAGTGCGAGGATGCTGAAGAACATTATCGGCTTTGCGCCGGGCGTCACAACGACTTCTTCAGGAGCCACTTTGATGTTTCTGGTGTTGGAGATGTATTCCGCGATGGTCTGTCTTAGCTCGGGGATGCCTGCTGACGGAACGTAGTGGGTGTATCCCGTGTTCATGGCCTTTATGGCGGCTTCTTTGATGTTCTTCGGCGTGTCGAAGTCTGGTTCGCCGATTTCGAGGTGAACGATGTCTCTGCCCTGCTTTTCTAGCGCCTTGGCCTTTGCAAGCACTTCAAAAGCAGTCTCTGTTCCGAGAGATTCCATCCGCTTTGCGAAGATAGAGTCCACTTGGATCACCTTGACCTTAAAGGAGATTTAGGGTAAAAATGGAGGAGATATTTAACTATTGCAGTTTGGCGGAGGACAAATCCATGGCTAAAGCAGTTTTGAGAGCGGTTTTGTCTTCATCACGTCGGGGTTAACGAGGTTCGGCGGTTTCTTTCCTTCAAAGAAGGCGACGAGGTTTTCTGCCACCATCTCAGCCATTCTTGAGCGGGTTTCTAGGCTTGCGCTTGATATGTGCGGTGCGACGACGACGTTGTCGAGTTTCAGGAGCGGATTGTCCATGGGGGTTGGTTCTTGTTCGAAGACGTCGAGGCCTGCTCCCGCGATCCAGCCTTCTTTCAGAGCCTTATAAAGCGCCTTCTCATCGACGACTGGTCCTCGGGAATTGTTTATCAGGTAAGCGGTCTTCTTCATCAGTTTCAGTTTCTGCTCGTTGATCATGTGGTGTGTCTCTTTCATCAATGGCACGTGAACGCTGACGAAGTCTGACTCTTTCAGAAGCGTGTCGACGTCCACGCGTTTTGCGCCAAAGTCCTTTTCCATTTCCGGCCGGGGTATGACGTCGTAGAACAGGATTTTCATGTCGAACCCAGTTGCCCTCTTCGCAACAGCGTAGCCGATTCTTCCGGCGCCAACGACGCCTATTGTCGTGTGGTGTATGTCTCTGCCTGCCATCATGTTTGGGTGCCAGCCGACCTTCCACTGTCCTGTGCGAACGTACTTGTCAGCTTCGACGACTCGCCTCGCCACAGCCATCAGCAGCGCCCAAGCGAAGTCCGCGGTGGTGTCCGTCAGCACTTCAGGAGTGTTGGTAACGTATATTCCTCTCATGGTTGCCTCTTGCACGTCTATGTTATCGAAGCCAACGGCCAATTGTGAAACGATTTTCAGTTTCGGCGCGGCATCGAAGACCTCAGCATCTATCTTGTCAGACAAAAGCGAAGCCAAAGCGTCAGCGCTGCGGGCTTTTTCTATGATCGTTTTCTTGGGCGGCGGCGCGTATTCAGGCCAGACTTCAACGTCAAAGTACTTCCTGATCATCTTCAGGCCTCTTTCCGGAAGTTCACGAGTCACATATACCTTTGGTTTGGGCATAATTCTTCACCAAATGATGGTTTGCGAAATTCTTTATTAGCATTGACTTATTACACTTACGCATTCGATCCGAAGAATCATGCAATGGGCAACTGACCATGTTGTCGATAAGCAACAAGCAGCAACTCATCAAGAACGGCGAGACACCTCTTGACAGAAAAGCCCGGACGCTTGCACTCGCCAGCCTCGAAGAGGCACTCAACGCCGTCGACCCGGAGCGACTCGTGAAGTCCAAACTGCGGCTTCACGACTCGGTCCTCGACGTTGGCGCATGTTCGTTTGACTTGGAGAAGTTCAGAAACATCTACGTCGTAGGCGGCGGCAAAGCAAGCGGTTCGATGGCACACGCGCTGGAAGTGGTTTTGAACGGCCGCTTGACCGGCGGCGTCGTGAACGTTCCGCACGGTGACAGAAACAGGACCAGCATCGTGAGCCTTCACGAAGCAAGCCACCCCGTCCCGGGCGAGGAAGGCGTCAGGGGAACAAGAGAGATGCTGGAGTTGGCTGAGCAGGCGAAGGAAGACGACTTGGTCATATGCCTGATTTCCGGTGGTGGCTCGAGCCTGATGCCGCTTCCGCGTGGAGGCGTGACGCTTTCGGACAAGAAACAGATGACTAACGCTCTGCTGAAGTCGGGGGCGACGATCAACGAGATAAACACGGTGAGGAAGCACATTTCGGACTTCAAGGGTGGCTGGCTGGCGAAGAAAGCTTATCCGGCGACCATACTGAACCTGATCCTTTCGGACGTTGTCGGCGACCCACTTGACTTCATCGCTTCAGGCCCCACGGTTCCCGATTCAACCACGTTCTCTGACGCCGTGAACGTCCTCAAGAAACACAAAATCTGGAATGCTGCTCCGGCGTCTGTCAGGAAAATTCTTTCTGACGGCGAGAAGGGCCTCGAACCTGAAACTCCCAAGACAGGAGACGAGGCGTTCAGGAAAGTCCAAAACGTGGTCATAGGCAACAACCGGTCGGCAAGCCAAAGCGCGTGCGCCTATCTCAGGTCGAAAGGCCTTGATGCGCTTCTGCTTACTGCCACGATGGAAGGCGAGGCCAGACACGTCGGCACAGTGTTGGCGTCGGTCGCGGACGAGGTCTGCGCCTCCGGAAATCCCGTTGCGAGACCTGCGGGCGTGGTGGCTGGCGGCGAGACCACGGTTGTCGTGACTGGAAAAGGGCGGGGCGGAAGAAATCAGGAGATAGCGCTGTCTGCCTCGCGGAAGCTCAAATCAGACGGAACGGCGTTGGTTTCGGTGAGCACGGACGGGGTGGACGGTCCGACCGACGCTGCCGGCGCAGTAGTTGATGGCAAGACTCTGACACGGGCAGCGAGGGCCGGAATGACTCCTGACACCTACTTGGCCGAGAACGACTCGTACAACTTCTTTCTGCGGCTAGGCGATCTCATATTCACGGGCCAGACGGGCACAAACGTTAATGACCTCTCCGTGCTGGTAGTGCTGTAGGCTGAACGGTGATGACAGCGCACGTGAGGTTTGTCGGGTCGTTGCAGGGTCTGACCGGAAAACACCGCCTCAGCGTCAGTATCGAATCTCCGATCACTCTGCGCGAGATGTTGGGTAAAATCGTCGAGAAAAATCCGGGTCTCAGACAGGTTCTTGCAGAACCAGACTTTGACGGTTTGGCGACGAGGATGCTTGTGCTGGTGAACCGTAAGGAAATCAGCGTCCTCAACGGCTTGGAGACAACAATAAAAGACGGCGACGACGTGGTTCTTGTTCCAGTTGTTCATGGAGGATGACAAGACGTGGAGCTTCACGCTATCAAGACCGGCATCGTAAAGATTAATGACGATTTGGCCCGAGTTCTTCTCGACGCGCTTGAAAAGCAGAGGCTGCCGATAGAGGACCGCGACGTGCTGGCCATCACGTCGAAGGTGATTTCCACGGCAGAAGGCCGCATGGTGAGACTCGGCGACGTCGTTCCCTCCGAGAAAGCAAAACTGTTCGCAAGAGAGTACTCGCTCAGACCGGAATTCGCTGAGCTTGTTCTTCGCGAGGCAGACAGGGTCTACGGCGGAGTTGAGAAGGCTGTTCTCACGCTCAAAAACGGCGTGATGGCTGCCAACGCTGGAATTGACAACAAGAACGCTCCGGACGACTACGTCGTGTTGTGGCCTGCCGATCCCAAGGACTCCGCTGGGAAGATCAGAAAAAGAATCATGCTGGAGACCGGCAAGAACGTTGCTGTCCTCGTGGTCGACAGCGGCCTCGTGCCTCTCAGAGTTGGCACGACCGGCTTGGCTCTGGCTGTGGCGGGGTTCAAGCCTGTGCGCGACTGGCGCGGCAGTGACGATCTGTTCGGGCGAAAGATACTCATCACGCGGCACGCCATCGCGGATGATCTGGCTTGTGCCGCGCATCTTCTGATGGGAGAGGCCGCGGAGACTGTTCCAGCCGTCCTCGTAAGAGGCGCTCCGGTCGAGTTCAGCGAGGACGTTTATGGTTCAGCGGACATGATGATGCTGCCTGAAGACTGCATATTCATGGGCACTTTCAACGGCAAGAAGGACGCTCTCCCAGACGTGGGAAAAGTCGCATCGTGATCTCAACCGTCAACGTTGACCTTTTTGACGGATTGATCGGAAAACGTGCCAGTAATGGCTTTGCGGTCTCTTTTTCTAGTGCGCCATGGCACGATGTTCGTTGATTCTAGGGCCTTTAGGAGTGCGGTTCCTGTAGCGGCGGCTGCCAGCGTGATGATTGTTCTTTCAATCGGGTACAGGACCGCTGTTGCCTGCCACGTGCTTGTCCAAGCGTTGGGATCTGCGAGAAAAACTGGCCACGTTTGCGCTTCAAAGACGAGTGAGCCCGCAATCTGTCCCGCAAGGGTCGAAACAAGGAACACGGCGAGGAGCGCTGGGAAGATTCTTGAGTTCGGGCCGAACCGCAGACTCTTCGTGGCCCAGCCCATTAAAGGGGAAATCATGATCAAAAGTCCACCGAGTTGAAGCCACAGCACCGGCGGGTACAGCCACGCAGGCCCGATGAACGGGTAGAAGGCAAAAATGAAGAGCAACGCGGAATACGCGAATGTGGAGACCCTTCTTCGGCCTTTACAGAGCATTCCCGACAGCCACGCGGCGGCAATTCCCGACGCGAAGCTCGGCGGCGAAAATGACCCCGAGAAGAAGCTTATTGCGCCGCCCAGCAGGGCAGATGTTGCGCCGAGGTAGGGTCCGAGGATCATGCCTATGATGGGAACGGTTATCGCCGCGGCGGTGATGGTTCTGCCCGGCAGACCGATTATGGGTGATACCGGAACGAGTGTCAGCGCGGCGTAGAGGGCGGAGAAGCATATGGCCAACGCGGAGTCTTTGGTTGCCCTTCTGGCAGTCGGGGTCATCGGTGTCGCTTCCTCGGAAATGGTTGTGGTGAGTTTAATTACCATCTTCGTTTATAAAGTGTAACATGCTTCCGGCCATAATCACTCTTACGACAGACTTCGGTCTCCGAGACCCTTACGTCGCGGAGATGAAAGCAGCAATACTCGGCATAGACCCTAAGCTGGTGATTGTTGACGTTTCTCACCAGATAGAGAAGTATAACGTCAGAATGGGCGCCTACGTGCTTGCTTCGGCGTGCGGCTACTTCCCAACGGGCACAGTCCACGTCGCCGTGGTCGATCCCGCGGTCGGAACGCGGAGACGGCCCGTGCTGGTGGAGGCAGAGAGAGGATACCTGATAGGGCCTGACAACGGGTTGCTGGCGTTGGCCGCAAGGAGGATGGGTGGTTTCAGACGTGCTTGGAGAATCACGAACTGCAAGCTCATGCTCTCCGTCGTGTCAGACACGTTCCACGGCAGGGACATTTTTGCGCCAGCCGCAGCGCATCTAGCAAGGGGGATTCCGCCCGAACAGTTTGGGCCAGAAATCCATGGAATCGAAGAACCGGAGTTTGCCAAGGTCACGCTCAGAGGCTCAATGCTTGTCGGCGAAGTAGTTCATGTGGACGACTTCGGCAACATCGTCACAAACATCCCAGAAGAGAACCTGAAAGCCTTCAAGAACAAGGACAAGATCCACGTGACAATTGGAAAGAGACGGGTGAGGCTTGAGCTGCTTCGGGCGTACGCGGAGGCTGCACGAGGAGAACCATTGGCCCTCGTTGGGGGTCACGGTTTCTTGGAGATTTCATTGAATCAGGGGAATGCCGCGGAAAGGCTCGGCGCACGGGGCGGAGACAAGATTGTCCTCGGGAAACGCGCAGATCATGCTCGCGTCAGAGCAGACTTGCAAAAACCTAGAGGGGGGTAGTCCGTATTGGCGCGGAAAAACTGTAATAACAGAAAACTGCCCGAGGCAAGCAGCAACTCGGCAAATCATGCCTTGTCGGTCTTGGCTAGGTCACGAAGCCTGTTGATTCCATCGATCTCCTTTATGAATTTCACCACGCTTTTCGGAACGAGTTGCTCCCACTCATCGCCGTTCAACATCTTTTCCCTTATCTGGGTCGAAGAGTAGAGCTTCCTGTCGAAAAAGCGAATGCTCTTGACCGGGTATCCCGCTTCTTTGAAGAGCCGGCGCGTCAGTGGCTCGTTGGAGTATGCCACATCAAAGTGGGGCGTGTAACCTTTCACCGCCGCGACCCACATCATGTGCAGGTGCACATCGGGCACAGGCACTATCCATGTGCGCCGCCTGTCTATTCTTGCTTCATCCAGCGCACGACAAGTCATGACGAGTCTTTCGCCAGCCGTGAACGGGTTGTTGACGAGATGGCTGTACTGGGCGCTGCCTATGACTATCACGATTTCTTCGACTTCCTTCAGTATGTCACGTATAACGTTCAAGTGGCCCAAGTGAAAAGGCTGAAATCTGCCAACATACACCCCGCGGTTAACCATGCACATCACATCGACAAGGGGTTCCTGAGCCAGAATCATGCTCAGACTCTGTCAGACCAGCATTCTTCTTCGGAGTAATGTGGCAATCCTCCTCCATGTCTGAACCAGAAATTTCTTCTCAAAGCTGTAATCGAGCAGGCTACTAATAAGACTTCTCCGGAGCCCGCAGTTCCCGCTCCAATTCGGGCTGTCTTCCATGGTTCTTCGAGGAAAACTGCTCGTTCTCGCCTAGAACCCCAGAATAGAATGGGATTCCAGAACGCTTAAATCAGAAGAGAATGACGCATCTTCAAAGGAGAAGGGAGAAAGAAGGGAGACAACATGAAAGGAAAGCTTACCAAAGGCACCATCGGAACACTGGTCTTCTTGCTACTCATAAGCGCAGCGGGCACACTCGCCATAATGCCCGCCCACGCAGCGCCAACAACCATCGAGGTGATCAATCCACTGAACGGCAGCCACGACTTCAACTTCAGCTCAGACACCACCAGCGTGGGGTCCCAGTTCGTGGTCAACGTCACGGTCAAAGACGTTATGGACCTTCAGAACTGGCAGATATCGCTCGCTTGGAACGACACGCTCCTGGACTTTGTGGAGATAACGTTGCCGTCGGATCACGTGTTCGTAGGCGCGTCGAGAGCCATGATTCAAGGACCACCGATCAACAACCCCGGAAACGTGATATGGGGCTGCACCTACATCAACACCGCGCCGTTCAAATATTGGACGTTTAACGGCACTGGCACTCTGTGCCAGATAAAACTGCAGATCAAACAGGGAGGAGTGCCACAAGTCTCCAGCGCGCTTGCGATTGCCGGATTGGGCAGCGACACGTTCCTCATCGACGGACAAAGCCATGACATACAATTCACGCCCGTGTTCGGCAACTACGTGTACCGCACCCCTCAAGGCGCCGTGCCTGTTCGCAACGTGGCCATTGCAAAGCTTGATCCAATGAACACCGTCGTCGCGCCGGGCTTCATGTTTAACGTCACCGTGACCGCCGAGAACAGAGGCAACTTCACTGAAACCTTCAACGTCAGCGTCTACGTCAACTCGAGTCCGGTTGGTCCTGCTCAGACAGTTGAAAACTTGGCGTCAGGCCAGAAAGCAGAACTCCTCTTCATCTGGTACACCCAAGGCTACGCCATCGGCAACTACACTCTCAGCGCCGTCGCGGACGTTGTGCCGGATGACATCGACCCGTCTGACAACACCGCAACCGACACGATTCACGTCATATTCGCCGGCGACGTCAATGGGGATGGAACCGTTGACATGAGAGACGTTCAAATCCTGCTGTTTGCGTGGAACGCTCACAGCGGCGATCCGAGATGGAATCCGTACGCCGACATGAACGCCGACAACCGCGTTGACCTGAGAGACTTGGGGCTGACGCTCGTCAACTTCCTCAAGAAGGCACCATAACAACACTTTCCTTTTTTTTTGTGTCGCAGGCAGTCTGAAAATGTTGGCTGGGTTTCAAGCGAACGCCGCAGCAGAGCCGGCCTAGTCTGAGCGCGGAGTGTTCCTGCAGTTGGATTCTAGTTTCTTCAGAACAACTTCGACTGGAAAGACCTTGAGCTTCAAATTTCCCGATCTAATCTCGCGTTCGGCGCGGTGTCCTCTCCGTTCCCTCTTGAGAAACTCCAGCTTCATCTTCAAGCCACCCCCGTACCCGCCAAGCGTCAAGTTGGAACTGATAACCCGGTGACACGGGACGATGGGCGCAAACGGGTTTGACGCCATGGCATTCCCGACCGCTCTCGGTCCTCCGCCAGCGGCTTTGGCGATGGCTCCATACGATGTCACATAGCCCGCAGGCACCAACATTGTTGTTTCAAGTATTCTCCTAGTGTAGCCTGTCAAGCGACGCATGTCAAGAGAAAGATCGCAGGCGACATCCTTTCCGTCGTAGACGGTCTTCACCACTTCGATTGCGTGTTCACCGAAGCAGGAGCCGCGGCTTATCCGCTTGCACGGCGTGTCGTGTGGAAGACTTGTCTGCAGACTTTCGATGGCGCGTTGCTCGTTTGACCCGAAGGTCAGAGCGAGGACTGACTCGCCGTCGTAGGCCACGCCGAACCATACGTCGTCGATGTTTTTTGCGAGAATTTCTATCAACAGCGCTCATTCTCCCGATAATACAGCTGCTGCACTAGACTTAATAGGTTGTCTGCGCATAAAAACGAGAAAGGTGAAACTTGTGGAAGGACAAGCGCAGCAGAGCGGTGCCCTGTGGATTCCAGGTGCGACGACTGTCGGCATCACCTTCAAAGACGGAGTGATTTTGGCTTCCGAGAAGAGAGTGTCGTACGGCTATCTTGTCGTCAGCAAAGTCGGCAAGAAAGTCTTCAAAATAACTGACCACATCGGCGCGGCATGCGCGGGTCTCGTGTCGGACATGCAGATTCTCGTGAGAGAAGTGGAAGCATACGCGAAACTGTTCAGTCTGGATGTGAGCAGGCCAATCTCCGTGAAGTCAACTGCAAAAATCATGTCGAACCTTCTTTTCAGCCAGCGGCTTGCGCCTCTGATCACACAGACAATCGTCGGCGGGATGGACGACGATGGAGCAGGGCTCTACGTTCTGGACGTTCTAGGCTCTGTCATACCTGACAAGTTCGCCGTTGTCGGGTCGGGAACAGAAGTGGCGATGGGAGTGATCGAGGAAGCTTACCGAGACAACATGAGCGCTGGAGACGCGAAGGACCTTGTCGTTAGAGCCATGAAGTCGGCTATTAGCAGGGACATCATGAGCGGCGACGGGATAGACTTCCTGATAATAACGAAGGACGGCATCCAAGAAGAGTCAACGAAGTTCTGAAAAGGGCCGAGACTTTCGCAAGAAATATAACGTCTTTTCCGATACAGAAGCTAATGGCTACTGAAACGGAGGGGCAACCATTGACCTTTGACCTAAGCCTTGACGACGGCAGGTTCCTTGTCAAGCTCGCGCGCCAAGCCGTGGAAGAATACCTGAAAACCCAAGAATGCATGCGCCCTCCCGCAGGCGTCAGTGAAGAACTTCTGAAGCCACATGGCGTCTTCGTCACAATAAACACCATGAAGAAAGGCAAAGAAGAACTCAGAGGATGCATCGGATACCCGTACCCCACGACGCCGCTGGTGGAAGCCGTCATCGACTCCGCCGTCAACGCTGCCACCCAAGACCCGCGTTTCCCGCCCCTCTCAGTTAAAGAGCTTGACAACGTGGTCTTCGAGGTCAGCGTCCTCACACCGCCCCAGCTTGTAGAAGCAAAAGACGCCCGAGACTATCCGCGAAAAATCAAGGTCGGAGAAGACGGACTGATCATCGAGAAAGGAGTCTACAAGGGACTTCTGCTCCCGCAGGTTCCCGTGGAGTGGGAATGGGATGAGGAAGAGTTTCTCTGCCAATGCTGCAACAAGGCGGGTCTTCCGCCGGACTATTGGCTTGTGAAAGGCACCAGGGTCTACAGGTTTCAGGCAATAGTCTTCGAGGAAGAAAAACCGCGGGGAGAAGTGACGCGCAAGACGCTGGACGGCAAAAAACCATGAAAGTCTACTTTGCACCCTGCGGCATCGGCCTTGGACACGTCGGAAGATCAGTGCCCATCGCACGGAGGCTCTTGGAGAAGGAGAAGGCCGAAATAGTCTTCTCCACTTACCGTGAGGGCATAGGCTACGTCGAACAAGAAGGCTTCCGCCTCATAAAGGCCCCGTCCATCGGCTTTCAAGTCAGGCTTGACGGAACAATCGACTTCAGACAGACCGCAGTCAACCCGGGCCCGTTTCTGGCATCCTTCACCGTGCTGAAACAGATCACCTCTGAGCTTGAAAGCATAGAAAGCTTCGGCCCCGACGTGGTGGTGTCCGACTCGCGGCTCTCACCCTTACTAGCCGCCAAGGCGCTCGGCGTTCCACGACTGTGCATGCTCAACCAGTTCCAAGTCATAATCCCCCGTAAAACACGGTATCTGCGACTGGCCCGGTTTGCGGACTCCGCAACGCTCACCATCGTCGGCAAAATGTGGACAAGCGCGAACACGGTTCTGATACCCGACTTTCCACAGCCATACACGATATCCACAGGCAATCTGACAATACCCAAGGCCTACAGGAAGAACGTAGAGCTTATTGGGCCGATGTTGCCTGAGCGGCCAAACGAGCTTCCCGGAAAAAGAGAGCTCCGACAGAAGCTCGGGCTTCCACTTGACAAACCGGTCGTGTTCGTGCCGATAAGCGGCCCCACGACCGAGAAGGCTTTTCTGACCGGGATCTTGCGGAAGATTCTGCTGGCTTTTCCAGAAGAGTATGAGGTGGTGATGTCCTACGGCTACCCGTCCCGAGACGAGAGGCCTGTTCGCCACGGCAACGTGACGATCTACAAGTGGGTGAAGAACCGCTTCGAGTACCTTAAAGCCTGTGATGTGGTTGTTTCACGGGCGGGCCACGGGACGATAAGCCAATGCATGTCTTACGGGAAGCCGATGATACTCATACCTACACCGGGCCACACTGAGCAGCTCAGCAACGCCAAGCAGGCCGAAGGCTTCGGCACCGCCAAGATCATTCTGCAGAAATGTTTGACCAGAGAAAGACTGTTAGACAACATGAAATGGGCTTTGCGTGCGGACACTGCAGAGAAGACTGAGCAGGTAGGCAGAGAAATCGCCAAGTACGATGGACTGGAAAGCGCCGTCAAAGTGGTTGTCGAACTGGCAAACGGGTAAGCAAGCGTTTTAAGCACAGCCGCCGTGAATTAAAAGCATGTTCCTGCCACGCAGGGTTTTGAAAGAGCGGCTCATGCGCATGCTGGCCGAGGATCTGGGACAAGGAGACGTCACCACGTCTCTGGTTGTTCCGGCTGAGGCGGTCGCTGAGGCGTCCGTCATCTGCCGCGAAAACGGCGTGGCCGCTGGCATTGAAGAGGCAAGGGTGTTGCTGGAAGGCCTCGGGCTGAACGTTGAACAGGCTGTCAATGACGGAGAACACGTGAAGCCCAAACAAGTCTTGCTCAGAGTCGCTGGAGACGCACAAACGATAATCTCGGCTGAAAGAACTGTTCTAAACATCCTCACGCGGATGAGCGGGATTGCCACGACCGCGCGACGCCTGAAGGAAAAACTCGAAAAGGCAGGATTGAAGACGATAGTCGCCTGCACCCGCAAAACGGCGCCCGGCCTGCTCTACTTTGATAAAAAGGCGGCTGCGTTGGGTGGGGCCGACACGCACCGGCTTCACTTGGACGACATGATCCTAATAAAAGACAGCCACATTGTCGTCGCCGGAAGCGTCGAGAAAGCTGTTGCCAACGCGCGTCGAGGAACATTCAGCAAGAAGATTGAGGTTGAAGTCGCCACCGTAGCTGACGCGGTGAATGCCGCGAAGGCGGGAGCCGACATAGTGATGCTGGACAACTTTTCCCCCGAACAAATCAGAGACTCAGTGAAGATGCTGAAGAAGAAGGGCTTGCGAGAGAAAATCCTTCTTGAGGTTAGCGGAGGCGTGACTGCAGACAACATTCTCGATTTGGCTTCCAGAGACGTTGACATCATAAGCGTCGGAGCGATAACGCACAGTCCGAAGTCCTTGGACATCAGTCTCGAGATCGTGAAAGCTCGTGGAAAAGCCAAATGACTGAGGGGCTGTTCCGCTCTTCCGTGCTTTAGACAGCCGCGTATATGATGGCCGTTTCTATTACGGCGGCAACGAACAGTATGACGGCCGAAAGAGACATGAACTTTGCGGTGTTCACCATCTCGTGTCTGGACCTGTTCTGCAGTATCCGCCAAGACAGCCAGATGCTTGCTGCCATTGCCATGGCGTAAACGATGTACTCCAGCCACGCTATGGGCGTCAGGAACAACTCAGCCATGCTTAGCAGAGGTGAAGTATCCTGGGACACGGCGATGGAGCCTACGACGAGTCCCGTGTTGAACAGCACGTAGCCGCCGATGAGCGGCCCTGCGAACGGCACGAACATTAGGAGGGTGATCATGAAGTTGTTCCCGAAAATGTATTGCAGCAGCATGTCGTTGTCCTTAAGCGTCTGAATCGTGTTGCGTAACTGGTCTGTGGTTTTGGTTGCTTCTTGTTTTTCGACTGGCACCACGGAGGCCACGGTCGTGATCAGCACGGCCGCGACGAAAACCAGTGCGATGGTGATGAGGCGTTTGCGCATTGGCGGGGACTTGTTCCAGAAATCTAGGCTCGTTCTGTTCACGTCTCCTTCTTGGTTGCTTCAGCGATTTTCAGAATCCTGAAACCTCTTGCGATTGGATTTAGCATTTCAGAGATATTAACCTTCTTCAACACTCCCTCGGCGTCTTCTGCGCAGCCTCTCACGTCATGTTCTGCAGCCATCAACGATTGGAGATACACTCTGCCTTCCACCGTCCTGTACTGGCATTTGGAAGGCAACCCGAGGACAATTGTCTCCTTTCTTTGGAGTGCTCTTTCACAGCCGTACAGCACCGCATGTGCTCCCGAAGTCAGCTCTGCAATCCTGACCGGGATGCTCTCTTTGCCTATGGCCAGAACCTCAATTCCATGCTTCCGAGTTATCTCTGCGGCGGTCTTCCTGAGCTTGGGCAGAATCTTCAAAAGATGGCTTTTCGCTCTGGCTGAAATCCGCATGTTAGTAAACTGGATTGGCGACAACTCCTCAACTGGGGTAGATCCGAGAGACATGTCAAGATGAACCACGTCCGCATCCAGTTTGGCCGCGAGTTCCAGACAAAGCTCAGCCTCGTGCACAATCACCTCGTGGCCGCTACTGGCTTCCATGAACAGCGGCTTTGACAGGTGGGCGCATGCTTCTCTGTAGGGCGGGCAAACCAGCACGGAAGCAGACGCCACGATTGACAATGGCTCAAATCTGTCGCCGAGTAGCGCAGTGCTGGAGTCAGCGGCTATGACTCTCAAGTTGCTCACACAGAGTCTATAATTAGTGAGGGCACGAAATTTATGTTTGCTGTCTAGGCGGCATCCGCTTTCAGAGACATCCCCAAGATGAACAGCTCTGAGCTCCTTGGCCTGCTCGCTTCAGGCTTCACCACAACCACTTCCTCGAAGCATTGTTTCACTTTTCGAGTGAAGTCTTCCAGCATGTCTCCCTGAAAAACTTTCGTGAAGAAGTTGCCGCCGGGTCTCAGGGTCTCAAGGGCCATGCGAAGTGCGTGCTGTGACAAGTCTATCTGGCGTGCGTGGTCAATCTCCCAGATGCCTGAGATGTTCGGGGACGCGTCTGATAACACTGCGTCCGCCTTCCGAGGAAGCATCTCCAAGATTTTCTGTCCACAGTCGTCTTCCGTTATGTCGCAGATTATGGTTCGGACGTAGTCCTGGGGGAAAGGTTCAACGTGTTTGAGGTCGACGCCGAGGACAAAGCCCTTGTTTCCCACGGTCTTTCTCGCAGCTTGAACCCAGCCGCCGGGAGCTGCCCCCAAATCGACCACGACGTCGCCGTACCGTATGAAGCCGTACTTCTTGATGGCTTGGAAAAGCTTGTACGCCGCTCTTGAGCGGTACTGTTCAAGTTTTGCCTTTTTGTAGTAGTAGTCTTTCTTGCGCTCTTGAACCCACGTCTTGGGCAAAACTAGCTGTCCCCTATTGGGTCCATCTCGGTTCGAGAAATGGACAGGAGCCAGTCTGTAAGCTTCTCGCAGTTCCGCGGCGTTATTGGCGTTGAAGGGTCGCAGCGGGAATTGTCCGCGCACATCAGACATGGGCAGTCAACTATCGAGTCTATCGACGCGGGCAATCGCTTGGGATAGAGCCTGTAGGTCCATCTTCCCTCTTGCAGCTCTTTTTCTCGGCGTATGAGGCCTTTTCCCTCAAGCTTCAACGATATTCTGGAGCCTTCCCTGCTGCTTGCTCCAAGCGCGTGCCACAGGTCAGACTGGAGTATCCCGTCGAATCCCTTGTTCATTATGTGCTGAAGAGCTCGCTGCTCTAGGTCATTGCGTTTGGGCATTTCAACCAGTTCCACTTTCACAGTCTTAATAGATGCGGCTTTTAAATAAAAAGTTGTATGTAAGAGAATTGATAAACGCATGTTGAAGGACGCCAGAATGAACAACAGAAAACCGCAGCCCAGCTACTGCTTGGGAATTGAGTCGACTGCAGACGACTTCAGCGTCGGCGTCTGCACCTTTGAGGGAAAGACGCTTGCAAACGTCATAGACGCCTACGTTCCGGAAGAAGGAGGAATTCACCCGCGGGAAGCTGCAAGACACCATGCTGAAGTTGCCCCACGAGTTCTTGAAAAAGCGTTCGCAAACAGCAGATTGAACCCGCACAAGCTGTCCACGATCGCGTTTGCCCAAGGACCGGGTCTCGGCCCATGCCTTCGCACGGGAGCAACCGTTGCTCGAGCATTGGCCTCGTACCTTCACGTGCCACTCGTAGGAGTCAACCACTGCATTGCACACGTTGAGATTGGCAGGTTGAAGACAGGCGCGGAGAACCCCGTGACACTGTACGTCTCCGGCGGCAACACCATGGTTGTAGCCTTCAACTCGGGCCGCTACAGAGTCTTCGGTGAAACCCTCGACATCGCTCTCGGCAACTGCCTAGACGTTTTTGCGAGGGAAGCTGGTCTTCGGCAGAGCGTTGGAGTGCCTTTGGGAGCGGCAGTGGAGAGCCTCGCGCTCGATGGCAACAAGCTTGTTCAGTTGCCGTACACCGTCAAGGGAATGGACATTTCCCTGAGTGGGCTTTTGACCGCGGCGGTGACCCTGCTGAAGAAGCAGAAGTGCCGTCTGGAGGACCTCTGCTACAGTCTTCAGGAGACGGCGTTCTCGATGGTGACTGAAGTGACCGAGAGGGCGCTGGCTCACACTGAAAAAGAAGAAGTGCTTCTCACCGGAGGAGTCGCTGCTAATAAGAGGTTGCGGTCCATGCTCAAGATCATGACTGAAGACCACGGCGCCAAGTTCAACGCCGTGCCCAGCGAGTTCGCGATAGACAACGGCGCCATGATTGCGTGGACCGGGGCGCTAGCTTTCGCGCACGGCTCAGTCACACCTATTGAGCAGAGCGGAGTCAGGCCGAGATGGCGTCTGGAAGAGGTCGAAGTTCCGTGGATGACGTAGAAGAGCTGTCTCTGCTGAGGAAAGGGGCCGAAGCCAGCCTCTATCTTGCATCGTGGCACGGCAGAAAAGTCGTGATGAAAAAGCGCTTGCCGAAGCGTTACCGTCCTCGGGAGCTGGATGAGCGCATTCGCGGCTACAGAACAATCCACGAATCACAGCTCATGCATGCGGCCAAACAAGCTGGAGTGCCTACGCCCGTGATCCTGCTTGTCGACGTCAAAGAGGCCACGATAATAATGCAGTACGTCGAGGGCAAACAGTTGAAGCAACTGCTCGGCGAGGCCGCACGGAATGCGAGATGCCGACTGTGCCAGACCGTGGGGAAGTTGATAGGAAATCTTCATGCTGCAGGAATAGTTCACGGGGATCTTACGACGTCCAACATGATATTGTCGTCCGCGGGAAGAATCTTTTTCGTGGACTTTGGGCTTGCCGAAAGAACGGCGGAGCTTGAGGCGCGGGGAGTTGACTTGCATCTCATGAAGAGGGTAATGTGTAGCACGCACTTCGCTGTTGCCGATCAATGCTTCCGCGACACCATGGAGGGGTATGCAAGTGTTGTCGGAGAACGGGCGACAGAGGATGTTCTGGCAAAGATCGGCGAGATTGAGAAGCGTGGAAGATACGTGACTGGAAGAAGACTGCAGGCCGAGAGGTGACCCTTGCGTTCTCTGGATGGGATCGGGCTGACGGCGTCATGGAAAGACTGAAGAACAGCCTGACCAAATAGGTGTGAGAAGGTCAATGCGGAAAATGTCGGAGTTTCAACTTGTCGGACGCGTCATATTCTTCGTTACGAACAACGTCAACAAGTTCAATGAGGCGCGCACAGTGCTGGCTGAGTATGGGATAGCGGTTGGCATGCTCAGGGTCAAGACGCTGGAAATCCAGAGCGACAGCCTCGAAGAAATCGCGCAATCAAGTGTCGAAGAAGCATTTGAGAGATGTCATCTCCCGGTCATCGTCGAGGACGCGGGGCTCTTTGTCAACGCACTTAACGGCTTTCCGGGACCCTACGCCGCATACGTCTACAAGACCGTCGGCAACAAGGGCTTGCTCAAACTCATGGAATGCTTCGAGAACCGGAAGGCAACATTCAGGTCGGTGATCGCGTACCGCAATGAGAACCTTCCTAAGCCAGTCTGCTTCTGCGGAGAAGCGCACGGCAGAATTGCGCTTTCGGAGAAGACAGATCAGAACAGGTGTGGATTTGGCTTCGACCCCATTTTCATGCCAGACAACAGTGAAAAGACTTTTGCAGAAATGGATGTGGCTGAAAAAAACAAGCATTCCCATCGGGCTCGAGCCTTTCACAAGTTCGCCGAGTGGTACATCACGCTCAGAAAGAGTCATTGACCAACAGAAGCAGCCGCGGATGCGGGCAAAGCGTGGAAAATTGCTAGCTCATTCCCTTTCCATAGTTCACGCAGACCATGCCTATGTCCCTCAGGTCCACTCTGCCGTCCTTGTTCAAGTCTGCCCAGAAGTTCCAGTCCCCCCGGCTTGGGTACGATCCGAAAGCCTTGCACACGTTTCCTATGTCCTTCATGTCTACGACGTCGTCGCCGTTCAAGTCGCCTGTCGACCTTATCTCGATTAGCTCACCGAAGCAGACATTGTTCTCCATTGCCTCGTCCGTGGTCAGATTCGCGAATGCCTTCACGACGTGGTTGCAGCCATATGGCATCTCTCGCACTGTCCAGTTGAAACTCAGCTCTATCACCTCGTTAGGCAGCATGTTCACGGCGTTGTAGGTCCATATCTTCGCGTCGTCACAGTAGACGGTCAACGTGAATGTTTCAATCGCTGTTCCCAGATTGGTCGCCGTCACGTTCATGCCCACAGTCCACCCTGTGTAGGCACGACATTGGTCGGTGGTCAGGTTGACCACGGCGACGTCGTGTGTGCCCTCGATGTAGAAAGGCAGAAAGATCACCGTGTCGGCTCGGTCAAGGCTCCAAAGGTCTTCGGCGAACATGTGTCCTTCACCGTCGGAAATGCCTGACGTCGCAGACACTGGTCCTCCGCAGTTTCCGTAGTTGAACTGTATTGTGCCGTTGGAGCAGAGTATTGCCTCGAAGTTGCCGACAGAGTCTAGGCCGTAGGCGCCGACCAACCAGCGGATGCCCACATGGTCGGGTGTTTCCCACAAGTATATGTCGTGTGGGTCTATTGACAGCCAGTCTCCCCATGCTGGAGCAATTGCCAGCTTGTCTGTCAGCGCGGTTATGCTGTTGCTGTAGTTGGAGTCTGGTGCTTGGAAGGTTATGAGGCCGTTGCATGAAACGTATATTTCACGGTGGGAGACTCCGAAGAATGGGAAATCAAACGGCAGTCTGTACTTCCAGCTTGCGTCGTCTCCATGCCAGTCCATTGGGAGCCCAGATTCCTTCCATTCATGCGAAAGGCTCAGGCGCGTGTAGAAGAAGACCGAGACGTTGATTGACATGATGTTGTTTGGCGTGTAGCCTTCTGTGGGCAGTGGTGGTGCAAAGGCCGTCACGTTATGTAACCCCATACTGGTCCCTGTGAACGCATAGGATAGCGTGTATGATTCGCCTACTTGCAGCGTCGCCGCAGCTACAGTATCAACCACGACCTCGTCGACTGAGAGGAAAAGCTGAACTTCAGTCTCGTTGAAGATGCCTCTATTGGTGACTGTAGCCTGTAGCAGCGCTGAACCGTTCATCTGGACGTACTCCGGGGCATTCAGCCTGACCGCAAGATCATGCTTGAAGCTTCGAGAAGCCAGCCAGCCTATTACGTTCGTGGCTAGACGCAGATTGTCAGCATACTCGACAAACCTGTCGCTTACCGAGTCTTCGTCGGCCAAGGCCAAGACCTTTCCAAGCGCAACCAAAGAGGTCGCCAGCATCACGTTTCCCTGCTGATCCTCAATGAGACCAATTGCCGGCGGAGCGATGCAGAGTTGCGTAGTCGGCGCGTTGAAGTACGCAGTAGACACTCCTTCAGTAACCTCGTGAACGGCGACCTTGACTGCAGCTCCTCCGCTTCCGCCCGCAGTCCAGTTTATGCCGGAGAAGGAAGTCAGGCTCGTGTAGATCACCGGATTTTCGTCGCCTACTACCAGTAAACCGCGGCCGTTCGACACGAAGTTTCGGATCGCGGCCAACTCGTCTGAAGTGTACACCTCTCGGGCTTGAGGGATAACTAGCACGTCGTAGCCGGCCAAAGCCCCAAGTGTTATGGACCCAGAAACGTGTGGTTCCACAGCGTATCCTTTCTCCTCGACACTGTCAACCCAGCATGCGTAGACGGCGATGTTGTCCGTGCCGTGGGTCTGGTCAAAGAATACTCGTCCCTTTACCGGCTGCACCCTGACTGAACGGGTCAAGACGTTGTTCGCCGTGTACTCTTCGCCCGTCACGGGGGGTACATAAGCAGTGATGTTGTATTTCCCATCCGTCGCCGGAACCCAAGGATAACTGAACTTGTAAGACTGGCCAGTCGCTAGACTGGGGACGATGACTGACTCGACGAGTGTTTCATTGATCAGGAGGCAAAGCTGCACGTTTGCTTCTCTTGCGAGCCCGTGGTTCTTGACGGTTGCGTTCACCAAGGTTTGCCTACCGGGTTCTTGGCACGTGAGCGCGTCCGAGAAGACCGTCAGGTCATGTTCCCTTTCAATCATCATCCAATAAGCCATGTTTGCGAACATCATTCGATTGTCGCCCCTGAGGACGTCGGCCGCAAAATCGTCCGACATGCAGACGACATGTCCTTGAGTCTGCGTAGCCGCTACTAGAATGTGGCTGTTGTCCGAGTCGTTTGCTATCCAGCATGCGGGCGAAGCCACTTCAAGCGAGTCGGTCGGTCCTGACGCGAAGATGTTGCCCACGCTCTCTGTGAGCCGGTGTGAATTGAAGCTGGACGTGAATCCTGATCCTCCTCTGCTGCCAGTGTACTTTATGCCATATTCGCCGAGTATGGCCATGACAGAGTCTGACAGCTCGTCTCCAATGGCGGCGAAGCCTTTCCCTGATCTGACGAAGTCATGGATTGCGGCAACTTCAAGTTGATCCCACTCGATGTTGTATGATTCCTCGCCGACTATGAGAATGTCGTAGTCTGACAGCAGTTCCGGAGTCAATTGGACGCGGATGAAATCGACAATGTGGCCTTGACTTAGGTAATAGCCTCTCAGCCTGTTGTTGTGCAGAGTCTCTCCGTGAGTTCCGATCAAGCCAATGAGCGCGCCAAACGAGACTACTGTGCCTGAAACTTGGATGTTGTTTGAGGTGTCCTCTTCGCCCGGAACAGGAGGCGCATACGCCGAGACTGAGTACCTGCCTTCTCGGGGCATCCACTCGTAAGAGGTTGTTCTTGTTTCGTCCACGGCCAGAGTTGGTATGGACAGGCCTGCCACCGGCATCTCGTTGATCAGCAGCCGCAACTCAACGTCACTTTCCACTTCTTTTCCCGCGTTTTTCACGGTGGCGTTGATCATGACTTTTTTGTCAGGGTTCAGATGGACAGGGCATTTTAGAGACACTTCAAGCTCGTGCTGGGGCCTCTGATAGCGTGACCATGTTATCGCGTTGTAGAACAGCTGCAGGTGGTCACGGTAATATGGCGGCAACGTTTCCATCCAGACCGAGAAGTACACAAGTCCCCTGTAGACGACGATCGCACTTTCCTGATCGCGTCCCAGTGCAAGATATTTGCCGTCTCTCAGCTCGTTTGTATCCCATCGGCCGTCCACCGGAATCGCGCCTCTGGTCTTCAGGAACGACAGCGGGTTTGGAACGTTGGCGAAGAGAGGGTGAGACAAATCCGCAAGGTTCAAGAGATCTGATCTTGTCACGTGCCAAGTGATGTTCTCGTTCATACCAAATAGCGGTGCGAGCTTGCAGTTGTTTGGGACCTCGTAGTAGAATGTTCCTGACGTGGCAATCAGCCCGTGTCCCTCTTGAACGTACCTTTTTATCGCTCCGATCTCAAGGTTCGTGAACTGCCAGCCCGCGAACGGGTCATAAGCACAAGAAAGTATCAGAACGTCTGCGCCAGTGGCGGCGATGTCCTCGTAGGTTATGACTTCCTTGTTGAGAGTCGCGTAGTCCACGTAAATCATTGTGCCCCCAAACTGGGGCCACTCCTGGTTCAGAGTCTGCCATGTGATGGTGCTGTTGGCGTCAACGTTGCCAGACGAATGGAGCACGAACGCCTTCACGGGAGAACCAACGTAAACAGTTTTTGAGACCACGTTGTTCGTTGGGTCTGATTCGCCGGGCACAGGCGCGACAGACACCGTAACGTCGTAGAGCCCTGCAACTGTCGGCGTCCAGATCAAGCTCACCGTGGCCGAACGTCCGCAGCCGAGAAGCCCTAGGGAAGAAGAGTGCACAACCGTGCCGTTGGCCAAAAGCTTCACCGTGACGTCTTGCGCCTCTTCTCCGAAGTTGAGCACAGAAGCATTGATGACTCCGGCTGTGCCCGGCTCCACATAGGGCGGAGTCTCCCAACCGCAGATCATCAGCTCGTGGACCGGCGGTGTCTGCTCCACACTCTTTCTAGCGTTCACTCTTCCATACCCGAAGTAGATGTCGAATCCCGGGACTCCCAAGTCGTCAGCAGTTCGCCGCAGCCACATTCTCACCCAGTCGCGGGTGCTGTTCGGGTATTTGCTCCAGACGAGCGCGGCGACGCCGGAGACGTGTGGCGCGGCCATTGAGGTGCCACTGCACGATTCGTAGCCGTCGGGAACGGTTGACAGAATATCGATTCCGGGCGCCGCAAGCTCAATCCAGTTGCCCCAGTTCGAGAACCAGACTTTCTTGTCGCCGGTGTCTGTCGCGGCAACTGCCACGACTTCATCGTGGCCGGCGGGGTAGGATCTGATGTTCGTGTCCTCGTTTCCGGCTGCTGCAATCAGCAGCACTCCAGCGTCATGGGCGTATTTGATGGCGTCGTATACGAGTTGGCTTTGGCTGTAGCAGCCTAGGCTCATGCTGATTATTTTTGCTCCTTGGTCTGTCGCATGTATGATTCCGCTGGCGAGGCCGTCAGTGTAGCCCAATCCGCCGCTGCCCAACACTTTCTCCGCCATTATCCTGACTTGCGCGATTCCTCCTATGCCAATGCTGTTGTTGAGTGCGGCCGCAATTACTCCGGCGCAATGTGTTCCGTGTCCATTGTCGTCCATGGGATCGGAGTCCATGTTGACCCAATCGTAACCTAACGGCGCGTAGTTGAGCGCAAGATCAGGATGAACATGGTAGATGCCAGTGTCCACTACCGCCACGAGGACTGATGAGTTGCCCACGGTCGTGTTCCACGCCTTGTCAGCCTCGATTTTCTTGGCACCCCACTGTAGATGCCAGTAAGGGTCGTTCGGAATCCACTGAGCCTGTATTTTCAAGTTCGGCTCCACGTAACTTGCCAAGCCTATGACACGCACTCTTCCCGCAAACGCGGACACTGCCCTCAGTGGCAGTTCGACGACGGCCGCCTTAACTCGGCCTGCCATCGTGACGTTCCCGACTATTTTTGCATCAAGATCCGCTGCAACCGTCTCAAGCTCGGCCAGTGCGGCTGAATCTTCGCTGTTTATTCCAACCACTATTCGGGTCATGTTGCAGTCCATGTATGCGAGTTTGTTCCATTCGCCGGAGCCGTCTAAGCCCCACGTGAAACCGTTTTGGCCGCCTTCTGCGAACTCTGAAGGCAAGCCTCCGGTGGAATCGCTCGCGTCTGTGCTGCTGGAGGATTTTGATGTGGGTTCGGCGAATGATGCGCCGGCATGTAGCACGACGGTGAACATGCCAATGAGAACTATTGATGACAGCAGGAACACTGTTGCCCTTCTTTTCACTCTCATTTCTCCCCACAGACCCCGAACAGAGAAGGAGCACGCGGGCGCCCGACTCTCTAAGATAAGATTTCGGAAGCGCAATATTAATCTCTGCCGCGTAGGACGACGGCTGGGAAACGCCAGTTTTCGCCGTTTTTGGACTGCAGGCCACTGGTCAGACTTCGGGAGAACATCAATATTTTTAAATATGCGGTTGCGTTGGCTCATAGGCAGTCTAAGTGATAAGCCATGCCCAAGCAGGAGAAGGGAAAGTCGCATGCAACTCGGCCCGTCAGCAAGCGACCGCCAGCGTGGTGCAAGTACCAGCCGGAAGAAGTTGTGTCTCTGATTGTTAAGCTTGCGAAAGAGGGCAATTCGCCCAGCCGGATAGGCACGATCCTGCGGGACCAGTATGCTATCCCACTGACCAAGCCGATTGCGGGCAAGAAGGTGCAGCAGATTCTTAGGGAAATGGAGCTTGCTCCTGCCATGCCGGAGGATTTGGCAAGTCTTCTCAAGAAGGCTGAAAGCCTCGCGCTGCATTTGGAGAAGAACCACTCTGACCTCTACAACAGGAGGGCTTTGCAGCTTATCGAGGCGAAGATACACAAGTTGTCTCGCTACTACAAGCGGGAGAACGTGCTTCCCGCCAACTGGAAATACAAAGCCAAAATAGCCTCGCTATCATAGCATTCTGCCCTCTGCAATCAAAAGGGCACGTCAAAACCAGAACGGCCCTGAACTGCCGAACCGTCTTGGGCCGATGGCTACGCAGAGCCCGAGCGGGTTGTTTTATGGAGTTTTGAACGTTTAAATAGAATGCGCCAGTAGCGTAGGGTGGTGCCCGCGACGATTGACGAAAACACGTTTTCGCTTTTCGCAGCCTCAGCTAAACACGCGGCCGACACAATCAAAGAAACCGTTGAACGAGACGGCTTCGTCCACGTTTTCGCGCATTTAGACGCTGACGGCATCGCAGCGGGCGGCATCATCGGCAAGACGCTTTCGCGGCTTGACGCAAGATTCCGGGTTCGAGTGACACAGTGGATCGAGGACAAGATTGTCAACGAAATCCTCTCCGAAAAGCCGCAGCTAGTAGTCTTCGTCGACCTGGGCAGCGGCTACATGGACCTGCTGAACAGCAGGCTTTCTGAATTCAAAATCGCAGTTCTGGATCACCATCAGATCATAGGCCAAGAGCCCAACAACTTCGTTCACGTCAACCCCCACCTTCACGGCATTGACGGAGCGCGTGACGTGAGCGGCGCCGGCGTCACGTATTTTGTGGCGAAGGCTGTGGACAAGGCAAACGTGGATTTGGCTCCGGTTGCGGTGGTGGGGGCCCTCGGGGATCTTCAGGACAAGTACGACCAGCGGATGCTCGGCGGCTTGAACGAGAAGATCGTTGAGGACGCCGTCAGCACGGGTCTCCTTGCGGTCGAAAAAGACCTGGTGTTCTTCGGCAGAGAAACGCGTCCTATCCACAGGGCGCTTGCCCAGACCACGAGCCCATTCATTCCGGGCATAAGTGGGGAGGAGGACAAGAGTCTGGCTTTTCTGGCTGGTCTCGGCATCAAGCCTAAGGATGAGGACAGGTGGCGCGCGTTGCGGGACCTTTCTGAGGAAGAGAAGAGGAAGCTGTGCTCGGCGCTTGCGGAGTATCTGCTTTCGAAAGGGTTGCGCTACGAAGTTGCCAATCTCATTGGGCACGTGTTTGTGCTGAGTCGTGAGGAACCGTGGACGCCGCTTCGGGATGCGCGGGAATTTGGCGTTTTGCTTAACGCGTCGGGAAGGATGAACAGGGCAAGCCTCGGCGTGTCGGTCTGCATGGGCGACAGAGGCTCAGCGCTGGAGGAAGCAAACAAGGTCCTGGAAGAGTACCGGCGAACCATCAGCAAATACCTCGGCTGGGTCATGGAGAAGCCCGAGAGAGTGAAGGAGCTTGAGAACGTCTACGTGATTGCCGGCGAAGACTTCATAGACGACAAGATAATCGGCGCAATATCCTCGATTCTTTCTTCAAGTCTTCCGAACCCCGAGAAGCCGCTGGTTGCGTACGCAAACGTTCAGGACGAAGGCATAGCCAAATTTTCGGCAAGAACCATCGACACAATGGTCAACAGGGGAATCAACCTCGGCGAAATCATGCAGGCGGCCGCTGAGAAGTTCGGTGGGAAAGGCGGAGGACACAACATCGCCGCTGGGGCGCAGGTGGCCATCAGCGACGTAGAGGGCTTCGTGAAGACGGTTGATGAGCTTGTGGGAAGGCAGTTGAGGCATGAGCAGGTTTGAGGCTGAAATTGTCCTTGACTATGGCGACAGTAGAGTGGCTGAAGCCGTTGCGGCAGCGGTTTCGCCGGACAACCTGAAAACTCCAGCTGGAATGGCCGTTGACACTGTGCGCAGTGGAGGACGAGTCCTCACGCGCGTATGCTGTGGGACGCTTTCGACCTTCATCGCCACCGTTGATGACCTGCTTTTCTGTACGTCCGTAGCAGAGGGAACGCTGCAGGCTGCCAAGAAGAAAGGATAATCGTGCGTCACAGAGCCCCTCCGTTTTACGGTTTTTCCGCGCCAATACGGACTACCCCCCTCTAGGTTTTTGTGCACAATCCGTGCCGATCGCGCTGTCTGATTGGAAAAGTTCTTAGCTTTCGTCCATCAGTGGCTGGTTACAATGCGTTGCCAGAAGAAAGAGCCGAAAATCCTCGTGCGCATGGCTAGAAAGAGCGACCGGGAGGACGTGTTCGCGTTTTGCGCTAGAACGTGGTACTGGGGAGACTACATTTCCGACGTTTGGGACGACTGGCTCAAGCAGAAGAATGGAAGGGTCTTCGTTGCCACGCTTGACGGGAAGCCTGTCGGCATAACCCACCTAGAAATCGACGGTTCAGATGGGGCTTGGCTCAGCGGCGCCAGAACAGACCGCAACTATCGAAGATTAGGAGTCGCCACTACCGCGAATCTACGGGCCATGAAGTACGCAAAAGAGAAGGGCGCAACCGTGGCGAGGTTGTGCACGAGAGGCGACAACCGCAGGGCTCAGGCGGTCCTTGAGAAGCTTGGATTCCGCCCGAGAACCACGTTTTCCATTCAGGTTTTGAAGAAGCCGTTGGCTGGAGAGAGCAGAAACGCCAGATGGGCGACGGAAGCAGACTCCAAAAGCTCGTGGAATCTGCTTTGCAGTTCGAAGATGTATCATGCGTCAGCGGGGATGTACACGGTTGCAGATCACTACCACGTGCTCACGGAAGAGGTGTTCCTCGAATTCGTCAGACGACACAGAGCCATACTGCATGAGGACGAAGAAGGACAGGTGGACGGCACCATGCTCGTGGACGACGCAATAGGCGCTGAGCGCGGAGAGAACTCGATTCAGACATGCTACGTGGATGGAACGGCAGAGGCCGTATGTGAGATGGCCGCGTTTCTCAGGAGCCACTGTCGCGTGCTCGGCATCGACAAGATCTATGCTTTTGCTCCGCTCTGCGAACACGTCATCGCCGCGTTTGAGAAGCAAGGCTTCAAGCCACCCGGGTCAACTGAGATAGTTTACGAGAAGATGCTGTGAAGGCTTCTTGGTGAACCGTCTGTCTTCTGCCCACGCATCTTCCGCTGATCTGCAAGGTCGGCTTGGACTGGATCGTACGAGAAATGGGCACTGCGCTGTGCTGCTGCCCATGCGTGCATCGGAGACTGGAGCTAGTAAGGTTTAAATAAACTATGGTTTATTTCGTAGTTAGCTCTGAACAAGGCATGGATGTCCAAGATGTCTCAGGAATTTCGCTACAGACTTCGAATAGTCGATGCTGACATAGATGGCACCTTGAAGAATGCTTACGCTCTCACGAAAGTAAAGGGAGTAAGCACAAGCCTGTCAAGAGCCATACTTGGCAAGGCAGGCGTGAACCCCGACTCGCGGGCAGGATATCTCACTGAGCCAGAAGTCGAAAGAATCGAAGACGTGATCAAGGACCCGGCGCGGTACGGGTTGCCAGCTTGGCTTCTGAACCGGAGAAAGGACACGGAGACCGGCAAAGACATGCACTTGATAAGTGCGGATCTTGTTTTGAGAACGAAGATGGACATTGAGCAGATGAAGGAGCTCAAGTCTTGGAGGGGCTACCGCCACGCTTACGGTCTGAAAGTTCGGGGTCAGCACACCAAGACCACTGGCAGGGCGGGCAAGGCTATGGGTGTCAAGAAGAAGACGCTCATGCAGAGACAGGCGGCAGCGGAGAGTAAGTAGTTTTGGGAGACCCAAAGAAGCAGAGAAAGAAGTATGAGACTCCCCGTTTTCCGTGGCGGACCGACATCTTGCAGGAAGAACTCAAACTTCTCGGTCAGTACGGTCTCAGAAACAAGCATGAGCTGTGGCGTCACAAGACACTGCTCTCAAAGTTCAGGGGCAACGCTCGTTCACTGATTGGGAAGTCGGCCGAGGAGCGCAGCAGGACGGAGGAGCAGCTGCTGGCGCGCATGAAGAAGTTGGGCATGCTTCCCGAGACCGCCGTTCTTGACGACATTCTCGACTTGACTATCGAGGACATTCTTGAGCGGCGTCTGCAAACCATCGTTTATCACAAGGCTCTGGCGAAGACGATGCAGCAGTCGCGGCAACTGATCACTCACGGCCACGTAGCAATTGGCAATCGACGAGTCAAGTTGCCCGGTTACATAGTCCCGCGACAGGAAGAGGAGCAGATATCCTACGCTTCTCACAGCTCACTCGCAAACCCAGCTCACCCCCTTCGTCAGACGATATCTGTCAGTCCAGCGTCAGGCTCCAAGCCTGAAGCTCCTCAGGAGAAGTCCTCATGAGTTCAAGCAAGAAAACCGAGAAATGGGGCGTCGTTCACATTTTCAGTTCATACAACAACACAATCATACACATAACCGACATTTCGGGAGCCGAGACGATCGCGCGGGCGTCTGGGGGAATGGTCGTCAAGGCCTCCAGGCTGGAGTCATCGCCGTACGCTGCCATGCGGGCCGCCTCTCTGGCTGCCGACGCGGCGAAGGATAAGGGCATAACTGCAATACACATAAAGGTCAGGGCGCCCGGCGGATCGGGGCCTAGGACGCCCGGTCAGGGAGCGCAGGCGGCGATTAGGGCGTTGGCTAGGGCTGGCTTCCGAATAGAGCGCATCGAAGAGGTTACTCCGGTTCCGCATGATGGCACTAGGAGGCCTGGCGGTAGAAGGGGGAGAAGAGTCTAGCAGGTTTGGGCCTGATCTTCTTCGACAGAAAAATTGAAATAATGCACCAGTATTCTATTGAGCGGCACTGCCATCAGCATAGTCGATTGGAGAGTCAAGACAAGTGGAAATAAAGGTGCTCGAAAAAGACGACGCGCGCTTGCGCCTACTCGTCAGGGGAGTGGACGTTTCGTTCATGAACGCATTGAGAAGACTGGTGGTTTCGGAAGTCCCTTGCATGGCAATCGACGACGTGGTGATTCTCGAGAACCTCTCGGTGCTTCAGGACGAGATGATCGCCCACAGGCTAGGGCTGGTTCCGCTGAAGACCGACTTGGAAACATACAACCTGCCCGAGGAGTGCCCGTGCAAAAGCGATTTTGGCTGCAACCTTTGCAGAGTCACTCTTGCGCTTGACGTCGAAGCCAAGGAAGGGTCTAGGACGGTGTATTCGGGAGACTTGGTTTCGGAAAACCCGAGCATAGTGCCAGTAAGCGACAGGATTCCCATAGCGAAGCTGGCCAAGGGGCAGAGAATAAGGCTTGAAGCCTATGCGAGGCTTGGAAGGGGAAAGAACCACGCAAAGTGGCAGTCCGTCTCCATGTGCGCCTACAAGTACTTTCCGAGGATAGAGATTGCGAAGCTGTGCGACGCCTGCGAGAAGTGCGTGGACGTGTGTCCAAGGAAAGTCTTCTCCAAGACCGACGGCAAGATCGAGGTGCGAGACGTGACAGCATGCACGCTCTGCCAAGACTGCGCCGAAGCCTGCCCAAAGGACAAGCCGGCGATCGAAGTCACATGGGAGAAGGACGCCTTCATACTGGCTTTAGAGTCCACAGGGGTTCTTGCGCCCGAAACCATAATTCAAGACGCAGTCACGATACTGGATGAACGGCTGGAAGAGTTCGAGAAGCAGATCAAAGTGACGGAAAATGAGAAAGACTAGGACAACGAACCCTGAGCTAATTGAGCTAATCAACTTTCTGAGGAAACAGACCTCGGAGAGCAATTCCAAGATTTGGCGAGACATCGCCGAGCGTCTGGCCAAGCCCAGAAGCGTGAGAGTGGCGGTAAACCTGAGCCGGCTCGAAAGATACACAGAAAAGAGTGACATCGTGGCGGTTCCGGGCAAAGTGCTGGGAACCGGAGAGATAGGTCACCCGATAACCGTGGCCGCGTTTGCGTTCTCGCAGAAGGCAAAAGAGAAAATACACGCAGAAAGGGGCAAATGCATCAGCTTCTCTGAACTTGTAAAGAAAAACCCGACTGGTTCCGGTGTCAAGATAATAGGGTGAAACGTATGGAGACAGTGAACAAGCAGCTTACCATAATCGACGCTGACGGGCTGATACTGGGAAGAATGGCAAGCAACATTGCCAAGCGTCTGCTGGAAGGCTGGGAAATCGTCGTCGTCAATGCCGAGAAAGCCGTGATTTCTGGAAAGAGGAAGAGCAAGATAGTTGAGGCAAAAGAGTTCCTCGGAGTGGGGCACGTGACAATGGGGCCCTTCCACTATAGGAGGCCGGACAGGATAGTCCGAAAAACCGTGCGAGGAATGCTTCCATACAAGCAGCCCAAGGGCAAGCTGGCGTACAGACGCCTCAAAGTCTTTATGGGCGTGCCCGACGATCTCAAGGGACAGAAAGCGGAGACCGTGGCGGATGCACAGGCCAAGAAGCTGACCTGCCCGTACTTCACGGTTGAAGAATTTGCAATAGGAATAGGTTGGAGCCAAGGTGAATGAGTATGCCGGCGAAAAAATGTGTGGTTATTAGTGGTAAGAGAAAGACAGCGGTGTCTAGGGCAGTCGTGAGATCCGGAGTTGGAAGAGTCCGAATAAACAGGATTCCCGTGGAGATTTATGAGCCTGAGATCGCAAGGGCGAAGATGATGGAGCCTCTTGTTCAGGCTGGGGAGAGCGTCTGGAAGCAGGTGGACATTGACGTGAGGGTTTCAGGCGGCGGGTACATGGGTCAGGCGGAGGCGGCCGAGATGGCCATTGCCAACGCATTGTTGAAGTGGACGAAGAGTGGTCATCTGCGCACGGTTTTCACCGAGTACGACCGCACGATGGTGGCTGGTGACGCTAGGAAGAAGGAGTCCAAAAAGTTCGGCGGACCCGGCGCCCGGTCTAGAAACCAGAAGAGCTACAGGTAGTCAGAGGTCATGGGCGAATGATTATACCTGTTAGGTGTTTCACGTGCGGTAAACTGGTCGGGGACAAGTGGGAAGAGTTCGCTAGAAGAGTGAAGGCTGGAGAAAACGCGGGTGAAGTGCTGGACAGCTTGGATGTGAAGCGGTACTGTTGCAGGCGCATGCTCCTGTCGCATGTTGAGATACTGGATGAGGTTCTGCGCTTCCATGAAGAGGCAGAAAAGCGGAAAGAGGCACGAACCTACTACTAGCACTGTTTGAGGAAGGAAGCCATGTCCACAGTCATCGAGGACGTAATCGCGCGCAGGGTCTTCAACAACCGTGGAGAAGAAACGATAGAAGTCGACGTAATCACCACTTCCGGTTTCGGCAGATTTGCGGCGTCCGCGGGGAAAAGCCGCGGGAAGGCTGAGGTTACATATTATCCTCAGGGCGGCGTTGAACAGGCAGTAAAGAAGGTCGAGGAGCTTGTGGCTCCCGAAATGATAGGGATGAATGCGGACTCGCAGGAGGAAATCGACAAGGTACTCCACGAGCTTGATGGGTCAAAGAACTTCAGGATCATAGGCGGAAACACCGCCTTCGCGGTCTCACTCGCCAACGCAGAAGCCGCCGCCAACTCGTCAGGTCTTCTCCTATTCCAGTATCTGGGCGGCCACATCGCGCACGAACTTCCCTACCCATTGGGAAACGCGTTGAGCGGAGGGCAACACGCGCTCGGCAAGTCTCCCGACATTCAAGAGTTTCTGGTTTTGCCGTATGGCGCCGAATCATTTGTTGAGGCCGCTTCAGCCAACATCATGGTCCACAGCAGAGTCGGAGAGATGCTCCGCAAGAGGGACAAGCTCTTTTCAGGAGGAAAAAGCGACGAGGGAGCTTGGATCGCGAACGTCGGAGACCCGGAGGCTTTGGATGTGATGGCGAAGACGTGCGAGGAGGTTGGAGACGAATTGGGTTTCGAGTGCGGTGTGGGAATTGATGTTGCCTCGTCTTCGCTCTGGAACGGCAGAACCAAGACCTACAATTACGCTAGGCAGAGGAAAGAGCGAAACCAGGGCGAGCAACTGGACTTCGTTCTCGACCTCATCAAGAAGTACCATCTGGTCTACGTTGAGGACCCGTTTCACGAGGAAGATTTTGCGGACTTTGCAGAGCTCACTGAAAAGGTCAAGAACTGTCTCATCTCAGGTGACGACCTGTTCACGACAAATCGTGAAAGGCTCAGTCGTGGCATCAAAACAAACGCGGCGAACGCCATCATAATAAAGGTCAACCAGGTTGGAACGTTGTCTGACGCTTGGGAAACCGTTGAACTGGCGAAGAACAACGGCTACGTCCCCATAGTCTCGCACCGCTCAGGCGACACGTGCGACTGGCACATAGCGCATTTGGCAGTGGCATTCGGCTGCCCAGTGATAAAGACTGGAATCGTCGAAGCTGCGCGAATCGCGAAGATAAACGAGCTCATAAGGATCGAAGAGTTCCTTGGAAGCAGGGGAAGAATGGCTTCCATCAAAATGCTTTGTGGAGAATAGAAACATGTCAGAAGACGAGAAAAAAGCGGAACCAGAGGAAACTGAAGAAGCAAAGACGGACACGGCAGAAGAAGCCGACGAGCCGGAAGAAGAAATCAGCAAGGTAGAAATCAAGGAGGAGGAACAGGCCCAGACAGAAGAGGCTGTTCCCCAGAGCGCCGATCAAGTTCCACCTTCCGACAATCTTTTGCTGCCGCAGGACACGCTTCTTTCCGCGGGAATACACATAGGAACAAGAATGAAGACGGGCGACATGGAGCCGTTCATATACCGCGTCAGATCCGACGGGCTGTTCGTCCTCGACGTGAAGAAGACAGACGAGCGAATACGGGTGGCTGCCAAGTTTCTGGCTCGGTTTGAGCCGGCAAAGATCGCCGCGGCCGCCACGAGGCTCTACGCGCAGGAACCGGTCAGCAAGTTCTGCCAAGCAGTCGGCGCGATATCCGTGACTGGACGTTTCATTCCGGGGATGCTGTCTAACCCGCTGTATCCCGATCGCATCGAGCCTGAAGTGCTCGTGGTCTCTGATCCTAGAGCGGACGCGCAGGCCGTGAGAGAAGCTTCGTCAGTAGGCATACCGGTCGTGGCTTTGTGCAGCACTGACAACGAATTCAGCGGCGTGGACTTGGTGATTCCCACGAACAACAAGGGCCGCCGGGCTTTGGCAGTGATATACTGGCTTTTGGCGCGGCAAATACTCCGCGAGAGAGGCGAACTCGCAGCAGACAAGGACTTGCCGATGGCGATTGACGATTTTGAAGCCAAAATCTCGAGGGAGGAGGAAACCTAGTTTAATGGTGAAGGTTCGGCACCCAACACAAGCCGGAGCCTTCTACGAGTCAACACCACACCAGCTTAGACAGCAAATCGAGGAATGCTTTCTCAGCAAGCTTGGACCCGGCGCTCTCCCCGAAGTGGCCAAAGACGGTCCGAGAAAGATCATCGGGCTCGTGTGCCCGCATGCGGGCTACATGTTTTCAGGTCCAGTCGCCGCCCACGCGTACAGTGCGTTGGCTACCGACGGACGGCCGGACACGGTTGTCCTGCTTGGTCCCAACCATACCGGCCACGGCAGTGGCATTGCCGCCATGAACGCGGGTGCGTGGCGGACTCCGCTTGGAGACGTTGAGGTCGACTCCGGAACGGCGGATGAGATAGTGCAGAAGGCCCACGTCGTGGACATTGACGACTTGGCGCATGCCTACGAGCATTCGATCGAGGTTCAGCTTCCATTTCTCCAGTACCTTTTTGGCACGCGTTTCAAGATTGTGCCTGTGTGTTTTCTGATGCAGGATCTTTCGTCGGCCCGGGAAGTCGGACAAGCTTTGGCCGAGGTTCTGGCTGGCAGAAACGCCGTTGTGATAGCTTCTTCCGACATGACGCATTACGAGGCGCGGGATGATGCGCTTGCGAAGGACATGAAGGCCTTGGAAGCGGTTGAAGCACTGGATGTGGATCGGTTTTACTCGGTTGTTGAGGAGCTTCGCGTCAGCGCTTGTGGTCCGGGTCCCGTTGCGACTTTGATGTGCGCCGCCAAAGCCGTTGGGGTTAAAGAGGCAAAACTATTATGCTACAGGACCAGTGGTGATGTAATTGGCGACTACTCAAGCGTCGTTGGGTATGCCGCTGTGTGTTTCGCAAGACAGTGATAGAGAATGGAGGTTGTCGCCTCAGCCCCCGCAAAGATAATACTCTTCGGGGAACACTTCGTCGTCCACGGAGAACCCGCCATAGTCATCGCCATAGACAGAAGAGCCTACGCAAAGGCAAAACGCCGCGATGACAACAGGCTTCACCTGCGTTCGGCAAACTTGAATCTCGCCGGCTACTTTGAAGGTGAAATCTTCAGGCTTGAATCCGGCGATCAGAAGGAGGCAAAGCCGAAGTTCGAGTCTGTCAGGCTGGCCGTGGACAAGGTTCGGCAGATGTGCCACGAGAACACGGGCATAGATTTGGAGATCAACTCCACGGTCCCGGTGGGCGCAGGGCTCGGGTCTTCAGCCGCAGTTGTGGCGGCTTCTGCGGCGGCCGTTGGCGCACTGTTGGATGTGAAGATGTCGAAGGAGGACATTTTTCGCATAACATACGAGGCAGAGAAGCTTGTCCATGGCACGCCCTCGGGCATCGACCCGGCGATCTCAACTTTTGGGGGAGCAATCGTCTTTCAGATGGACACCGGCTTCAAACCTCTGGAGTTCAAGACGGACATTCCGCTGGTGGTTGGAGACACGGGTGTCGAGAGGTCCACGCGGGTTCAGGTTGAGAAGGTCAGGAACCTTGCCGAAGAATATCCGCAGATTTTTGAGCCGATGAAGAAGGCAGCCCGCGAGATCGTTCTCAGAGCCATGAACGCCCTGCAGGAACGTGACCTAGAGGTCCTCGGCCAACTGATGAACATGAACCACGCGCTACTTTACGGTCTGGGAGTTTCTGACGAGTCTCTGGAGTGGCTGACGAATGCCGCGAGAAAAGGCGGCGCACTCGGCGCAAAGCTCACAGGTGCTGGCGGCGGCGGGTGCATGGTTGCTTTGGCGAGAGATGAGAAGCTCCAGCAAGTGTTGGAGGCAATCATGAAGGCAGGAGGAAGACCTTTCATGGCCAGAAAGACTGATGAGGGTGTCAAGGTTGAGCAGGCTTGAACCCACGATTCTCAAGATCGGCGGTTCCGTAATCACGGACAAGAACGGTGAACTCGCGGCACGCACAGAAGAAATAAACAGGCTTTCCGAGGAGATTCAGAAGGCTGCCGTCCAAGACCTCATCATAGTCCATGGTGGAGGAAGCTTCGGGCATCCGTCTGCGGAACGTTTTGCCATAAAGGGCGGGTTCAAGGAAGACTCACAGAAGGCCGGCTTCTCGGAGACTCATCACGTGATGACCGTGCTGAACGGCTTGTTCATGGACTCGCTGATCTGGCATGACGTCCCAGCAGTGAGCATAACGCCTTCCTCGTGCATCGTGACTGAAAACGGCAGAATCAAATCGTTCTTTGACGAGCCCTTGAAGACGCTGCTGAAAATGGGCATCGCCCCAGTTCTTTATGGAGACGCGGTGATGGACAGCAAACTGGGATTTACAATTCTGTCCGGAGATCAGCTTGCGGCTTTTCTCGCCGTTTCCTACGGCGCCAAGCGCGTCATCATGGGCGTCGACGTTGACGGACTTTTCGACGGCGACCCAAAAGTGGAGAAGAGGGCCAAGCTGCTCCAGCGTCTCAATCTGGGGGAACTGAAGGCTCTTCAGGGCAAATTGGGAAAGCCGACGGCATGCGACGTGACTGGGGGAATGTTCGGGAAAATGTTCGAGCTTTTGCCTGCAGTTGAAGGGGGAATCCCAGTCACCATCATAAACGCGTCCAAGCCGGGCAACATTCTCAAATGCCTCAGAAGCGAACCCGTAGAAGGCACCCAGATAAGGAAGGAGTAGTTTTGGCTGAAAAAACAAGGAAGCGCAAAGCGGAGCACATTGAAATCTCGCTGAGCCAGAACGTCCAAGCCCGACAGAAAACCACGGGCTTCGAGGAAGCGGATTTTGTCCACAGAGTCCTGCCGGAAATTGACAGGAGCAAGATCGACCTATCAACCACCGTCTTTGGCCACAAGTTCTCGGCGCCACTGATCGTCGGAGCATTGACCGGCGGCACGCCGGAGGCGGCCAAGATTAACTCCACGGTTGCTGAAGCGGTGGAGAGACTGGGGCTGGGAATGGGGGTGGGCAGCCAGAGAGTCGCCATCGAGGATAAGCGGCTTGAAGACACCTTTGCCGTGGTCAGAAAGAAGGCTCCATCAGCGTTTGTTCTTGCAAATCTCGGCGCAATACAGTTTGCCAACGGATATGGCCCGAGAGAAGCCCGAAAAGCCTTGGAAATGATTGAGGCGGACGCCATCGCGATTCATCTGAACGCCCTCCAAGAGGCTGTCCAGCCTGAGGGTCAAACGAACTTCGTGGGAATACTCTCGGCCATAGGCGACGTCGCCAGAGAGCTTGAAAAGCCCGTCATCGCAAAGGAGACCGGCGCTGGCATGTCTGCGGAAGAGGCAAGAAGGCTCGAGGAGGCGGGAGTCAAGGGCATAGACGTGAGTGGCGCAGGGGGAACAAGCTGGGCCGCAGTTGAGTACTACCGCGCGAGAAAGCCGGTGGAGAGTCCTCAACGCAGGCTGGGCGATGTTTTCTGGGACTGGGGAATACCGACAGCGGCAAGCCTCGTTGAGGTATGCCGAACCGTGCACATTCCTGTAATTGCGTCTGGCGGGATACGCGACGGAGCAGCGATTGCCAAGTCCATCTCGCTGGGAGCCAGCCTGACAAGTCTTTCGCAACCTATTCTCAAGGCAGCAGTCAAAGGTGTGAAGGAGACCTGCGATGCCCTTTCTCTGCTCATTGAAGAACTCAGAAACGCAATGTTTCTTGTCGGGGCAGGCAACGTTCAGGCGCTACGGGCTTCTCCAGTCGTGATCATGGGGAAAACGGCGGAGTGGCTGAAAGCTCGCGGCTTCAGCGTCGAAGAGTACGCGCGCAGAGGGCGGAAGTGAACGTTGGACATAGAAAAATTCCTTGAAGAGACGGCCATACTAGTGGACAAGACCATTGAAAAATACGTTCCCCGAGCATTTTCAGATAATGCCATCGTGTTCAAGCTCAACAGCCCACGATACGCTTACAATCTGGATGCGTTGAACAAGGCAGTAGCCGAGCCCGTCTGGGAGTTCCTAGACCGCGGTGGAAAGAGATGGCGGCCAGCGTTGTTTCTGCTCATTTGCGAGTCGTTGGGCAAGAATTCTAAGGACTTCGTGGACTACGCCATAATCCCCGAAGTAGTTCACAACGGAACTCTGATGGTGGATGACCTTGAAGACGCTTCCGAGTATCGGCGAGGGAAACCCTGCACTTACAGGATTTTTGGCACGGACATTGCTGTGAACGCCGGAAACACCATGTACTACCTGCCGCTGTTGCCGCTGATCCAGAACAAGAAGAAACTCGGTTCCGAGAAGCTCGCAAAAATGTACGAGATTTACGTGCAGGAGATGATAAGCCTCAGCCTAGGACAGGCAATGGACATCGCGTGGCACCGGGGACTCGCCGACGCCGACAACTTAGACGAGAAAGCCTACCTCCAAATGTGCGCGTACAAGACCGGAACGTTGGCAAGGATGTCGGCGAAGATCGCGGCCGTCTTGTCTGACGCAGCATTGGAACAAGTTGAAAAACTTGGCACTTTTGCCGAAAGCATCGGCGTCGCTTTTCAGTTGCAGGACGACGTTCTCGACTTGACAAGCACGGCGTTCACTAAGAAGAAGGGCGGGCCGGGTCAGGACATAACGGAGGGAAAGCGGAGTCTGGTGGTGATCCACACGTTGAACGTTGCAGACGCTGCGGACAAAAAGAGGCTCATCGAAATCCTCAACATGCACACGACTGACGAAACACTGAAAAACGAAGCTATCGCCATCATGCAGAAGTACGGCTCAATAGATTATGCGAGGCGCCTCGCCCAAAGAATAGTGTCAGGAAGCTGGACGGACGCAGAAAGACTTCTGCCGTCTTCAAGCGCAAGGGAAAAATTAAAAGCCTTTGCGGAGTTCTTGATTTCGAGAAAAATCTGAATGTCCACTGAGTGCGACACCCTTGACCGTTGAACAAGACGCCGAAATCAGAGAGATTGCCAGAAAGATCGCCTTACTGAACGCCCTGAAACATGCAGGGAAAGCTCAGGCAGGCCCCGTGATAGGTAAGATTCTGGGCGAGAAAGCTGAGTACCGGACAAAGGTCAAAATGCTTTTCGCCATCGTCAATGAAGTGGTGCGAGAGGTCAATAATCTGCCTTTGACGGAGCAGACAAGCATAGTGGCCCAGCAATGGCCTGAAGCGCTTGCAAGGGAGGGAAAGGCTGAGGGTGAAAAGCGTCTTCCGCCTTTGCCGAACGTGGAGAAGTACGCGCAGGTCGTGACGCGGTTCTCGCCGAACCCTGACTGCGTTCTGCACTTGGGCTCTGCGAGGGCCATAGTGCTTGACTACGAATACGCGCGCATGTACAACGGCAAGTTCATATTGCGTTTCGAGGACACCGACCCAAAGCTGAAGCGGCCCGTTCTGGAGTTTTACGACAGCATCCGAGGGGACTTGGCTTGGCTCAACTGCAAGCCTGACGAGGAGTACATTCAGAGCGACAGAATACCGATCTACTGTGAGTACGCGGAGAAGCTGCTGAAGGACGGCAACGCCTACGTCTGCACGTGTGAGCCAGAAGCCTTCCGAAAAAAGTCTTTGGCCAGCGAGCCGTGTGAATGCCGCGATTGCTCTCCAGAGGTGCATCTTGAGCGGTGGCGGCGCATGCTCAGCGGCGAGTATGGCGAAGGCGAAGCTGTGCTCCGAGTGAAGACCGATCTGCATCATCCCAACCCGGCAGTGAGAGACTGGCCTGCCATGCGTGTCATCGACGTTCAGAAATTTCCACATCCACGAGTCGGGGCCAAATACCATGCGTGGCCTCTTTACAATCTTGCCTGCGGCGTTGACGATCACCTCATGGGCGTGACTCACATCATCCGTGGCAAAGAACACCTGACAAACCAGGTTCGCCAAGAGTACATGTACCGTCACTTGGGTTGGGAGTATCCTGAGGCCATACACTATGGGAGGCTCAAGATCACAGGTGCGTATCTCAGCAAGTCAAAGATTGTCCAAGGCGTCAGGGAAGGCTTCTTCAACGGGTGGGACGACCCGCGCTTGGCGACTTTTGCAGCTTTACGGAGACGCGGGATTTCTGCTGAGGCCGTCAAGAAGATGATAGTTGACGTTGGGCCGAAGACTTCCGACGTGGTTCTGAGCTGGGAGAACCTTTACGCCTACAACCGGAAGATCTTGGATTCGGCTGCAGACAGGTACTTCTTCGTCCAGAACCCTGTGGAGCTGTCCGTCAACGGCGTCCCCAAGGACTTTGATGTTCATTTGCGTCTGCATCCGGAACACGCTGAAAGGGGCTCTCGCCACTATTTGATAAGGCCTCAAGGCGCAGACAGAGCGGCGCGTTTCTGGATTGCAGGAAAGGACCTGGCGGGCATGGCAGGCGGGACGACGGTTCGCCTGATGGAGCTGTTCAACGTGAAGATCGAAAGAGTCGAGGGCCACGCAGCTGGGGGGTCGTTCGTCAGCGAGTCTTATGAGGATGCGAAGGCCATGAGAGCGCAGTTGATTCATTGGGTGCCTGTCGGCGAGGACATGCCGTGTAGCGTGGTGATGCCGGATGCCAGCTCCGCAGAGGGCATCGCGGAGAGTGTCTGTCGGAAATTGAAGCCTGATGACATCGTGCAGTTTGAGCGGTTCGGATTCGTCAGGGTCGATCAGGTCAACGCGAAGTTAATAGCCTACTACTCGCAGAAATGACGTGGCAGGAGAAAGGTGGAATGCGGCAGCAAGACAAAATGATACTGTGGCCGGCGTACTTTGATGCGGCGAAGACGCGGGGCGAAGGCAGGCGTGTTCCCCAAAACTTGGCGGTGACGTTCCCCAAAGTTACAGAAATGAAAGAGGCTGCGGAAAAGCTCGGTTTGATGTGTGAACTTGTCTTGGAGGCTGGCTATCCTTCAACTCCTTGGGTCAAGACCGGTCTGCTTCTTGTTGAGAAGAAGGAGTCGAAGGAGCAGATCATCAAGAAGATGGCGAAGCAGCTTGCGCGAAGCCGCAGCACACCTGCTCAGAAATAGAAGAAAGCATTGTTCGGACAGGCTAACGGACTATCAAAAAACACTTCAGTAGTCGGAGTCAAGTACAGGTTATGTTTTGCCCTTTTCTTTCTCGCTTATGAGAACAGCGTTCAAGACTCCATGCTGACCGGGACGCGACGTCACCCTTGCCGTGCCCGCCGGTGTCTCCACGATCGCACCTTTCGTTATGACGCCTCTGCGGTTGTAGTCGATGTTCACAGGATTCTTGACGACCCGTGCGACCTCGACCTTCTGCGTCTTTCCGGTTTCTGGGTCGGTGACGCATACCTGTCTGATTGAGAATGCTTTGGTTTTCACGTTTCCGCCTCTTCCTCTGAGGACTTTGCGTTTCAGTTCGCCAACCGTGGTCTCGACCGGGAATGATCCTTGCTCGAACCTTCTCTTCTTCCTATAAACTTTTTTCCTGCCCCCTGAAAGCTTCTTCTTCTTCGCGTCTCCTTGCCACACCGACATCTTTTGTCTCACCGATCCTCAAGTAGGGTGTTCACTATCATTTCTGCTTCGCATATAAACCTATCCCATGTCCATTCTAGGACTGCGTGTTGTCTTCCTTTTGTGAGTCTTCGAAAACGTGCTTCAGCTCCTTCTTCATTGATGGCAGGTCGTGGCTGAGACCAAAGTAGTCGGCGAAATACTCCGTGGTCTTGAGGGCCATTGAACGTCCGCTTCGCTCGCCGGCGACCAATCCCATCTCTCTCAGGACTTTGATGTGTCCATAGGCGTGGTGTCCCCTGACGTCGATCACTCTCTTCTGCGATATCGGCTGCCTGTAAGCCACGTAGGACAGCGTCTTCAGAGGGCCGATGGAGAGAAGCGGGCGGTTCACGAATTTCTTGACGTGAGGAGTGAAGTCGGCTTTCAGTTGCAGCACATATCTCTCGTCCTTGAGCTCCAACACTTCTAGCGCCGTGTTTCTGGACGCATATTCATGCATCAGTGCCTTCATTGTTTTCTGCGTCTTATTTTTCGATCGTGTCTTCAGGACCGAACACAGATCGTTCAGGTCCAGAGGATGACCCGCAACGTATAGTGCTGCCTCCAAAAGAGCCAAATCAGCCCGTGCCTTGTCTTCAAGCTGTTTCTGCTGCATGCTTCTGTCCTGTCTATTTGTCCGGTTCTGTGTTTTCTGCAAGTCTCAGCTCTCCAATCGTAACGTAGATTTCGCCGGTCTCTTCATTCTGCCACAGGCCTATTCTCCCTTCCTGTGCCAGAAAGAGCAGCAGGATGAACGTGCGGATGGCTTCAAGTCTGACCGCGCCTCTCACCATCGTTGAAAGCTCTATGATGCCTGTGCCCTTGACCTGTTCGCAGAGAGAAGCGTACAGCTTCTCCATCTGCACCTCGATCTCCATCAGGTACAGGTCAAGTTGCGGCAGAATCTCCGATGGAGTGGGCAGAACAGATTCAAACGTTCTCTTTTCCGGGCGAATCAGTCTCTCGTACTTCAAAACGTCATCCAAGACCTCTAGCAGGTTGCGGATGGTCGTCGAGGTAAGCTCGTGTCTGAGCGGCAGAAACAATGGCGGGGGAAGAATGTCCTGTATGGCTTTCAGCGGCGGCGGGGGCGGTTCTTCAAGCTTGAGCAGAAGCTTGGACTTCATTAGGTATATGAGGGCTGAAGAATCAAGCGCCACGCCAGAAGCCCTGAAGTCCACCTCCCCTGTTTTCTCCATTTGCTCAAGAAAAGACGTTAACAGGTAGGCGATGCTGATGTTCCACGGCGTGAGCTTCTCAAGCTTGTTAAACTCGAACAGAATGTTCCACGGCGGTGTCAAGTAGAAAGGCTTCTTCGTGACGGTTGCGGAAGCTATTGGCTTTGCACCTCCAAGAAGTTGGCTGCGATGACGTTTGATACGCCATTTCGTCCGTAGACGCCATACACTTTCTGCGCCTTGTTCAACATTTCGGGTTTCAGCGTGATGACTATGAACTGCGTCTTGTCCGACTCTTCCCGGAGGAGATCGGCGAGTCTAGAAACGTGAAACGCGTCTAGGTGCGCGTCCACTTCGTCGAGGACGTAGAAGCTGGCTGGGGTGAAATCTCTGAGGGCGAAGATAAACGCGACTGCCGAAACTGATCGTTCTCCGCCGCTGGCTCCGTTGACGACGATGGACGGCTTGTTTGGGAACTGAACGAGCATGTCGATGCCTCCCGTGAAAGGCTCGTCCGGGTTCTCAAGCGTTAAAGACGCGTATCCGCCGCCGGTCACTTTCGAGAAATACTTCTTGAGGTTGAGGTTTATCTTCTCAAACGCGTCCATGAAGACCTTATGCTTCTTGACCTCGATTTCATCCATGAACTGTACTATGGCCTGCTTCTCCTTTTCGAGCTCATTCATCCTCTTTGAAAGTTCCCTGTAGCGGGAAATCTGCTCTGCGTAGTGCGAAAGCGCAAGCTGGTTGACGGCGCCGATTCTTTCAAGCTCAAGCTGCATCATTCTTATCGAGGTTTCCGCTTCTTCCACCTGTCTCGGCGTCACTTCGAGGGGCTGTTCAAGCCCGAACAGTCGAAGCTGGCTTCGGCATTGTTCCACCTTAAGGAGAGCGGTCTGCACGCTGAGTTGAAGCTGATTGAGCAGGCGGTCGCTCTGTTCATATTCGCTGTCGAGTTTGTGCAGCTCCTTGTCTATGTCGTCGATCTGGGAGGTGAACTTCTTTGATTCTTCTCTTGCGGAGAAAACAGTCTTGGACAGCTCGACACGGCTCTTCTCAAGTTCAGCAAGTTCCTGTTTCAGGGTTTCCCTTTGCTGCAGAGCCTCCTCAACCTCTTTTTCCACTTTCCTGAGCTGCTGGTCAACCTTCGAAACTTGGATCTTCGAGTTCTGGTACCCAACGCGCAAGACGTTGTCAAACTGTGACTGGAGCGTTTCGCTCTCGGTCTGTATGCTGCCGAGCTTCTGCCTCAGAGTGATTACTTCCTCAGCGATTCTTTCCCTGTTGACCTCCATTTCCTGAATGTTCACCGGATCGGACTTCTTTCGGAGGGTAGCCAAATCGATCTGAAGCTTCCGCACGTTCTTCTGAAGCGTGCTTCTCTCCGCCCTCTGCACCCACATCTGCGACCTGAAACCTTCAACTTCCTTCGTGAGACGTTCAACGTGCCGGTCAGATCGTTTGACATTGGCTCGTGTCCTGCGGACGCCATGTTTCACTCTGCCGATTTCCCTGTCCAGCGTCGTGATGGCGTCGGACAAGCGCGCAATCTCCACTCTGGCATTGTCAACTTCCTCTTCGAGGGTAGTGATGTCAACGCCTCTCCTGGAAAGATGCTGCTGCAGAGCACTGACTGCCTCTTCCAGGCTTTTTATTGCTCCTTCGCTCGGGATTATCGTTGAAAAATCTATTGGGGCGCGGTAGTAGCCGCTTTCAGAAGCTCCGCCTACTTCATAGAGGTCGCCGTCCACTGTCACGGTGCGGTAGCCTTGGCTCGACATGTTCAGCGCCGTCTTGTCGTCGGCCGCCACAAGGGTGTCACCGAACACGAAGTTGACGGCGGGTTCGACGTTTTTCTCGTGCTTTACGAAAAACGACGCTGACCCGCTGACTCCCTCCTTCTGTGGAAGCTTTGGAGGCTTTGCGTGCGTGAGTCCCTCGACTGGTATTATCTTTATTCTTCCCAGCTTCATTCTTCTGAGAGTTTCGGTGCACGTGAACGCCGCTTCCGCGTTCTTCACGACAAGAGCGTCAAGCCACCCAGTCGCAGCAGCCTCTATCGCCCTCTGATAGCTCTTGTCGATCTTTATCAGGTTGCGGAGCCTGCCGTGAACGCCTTGGATGACGCCCAGCTCGCCGAGTTCCTCGATGCTTCTCAAGGCTTTCTCTTCCGCTGCAATGGTCTCGGCAAGCTCACGTTGAGTCGCGAACTCGACGACTGCTTCCCGCGCAGAGTCCGCGATTTTCCCGGCTTCTGCTATTTCCCTCTCCGAGGCTTCTCTCTGTGCAATTTTCCGTTCGAGCACGTGCTCCAGGTCTCTGAGATGGGTCTTCTGGTCCTTCTGCACCTTTTCCAGCTCGGCGGACGACTTCTCAAGCTCCGACAGTGTTGCCGTGAGCCTTTCTTTGCGATCTTTGAGTTCTCTGAGCCTTCTCTCGCAAACCTTGATCGCCGTGTGATTTTTCACGTACTCTGACCTTAGAAACGTGAGCCTCTCGTAGCTCTCATCGAGCTTCAGTTCGATCTCGCGAATTCTCTGGCTGTTTGTACCCAGATTCTCCCATAGCTGAACTGCTTCCTTGGCTAAGACATCGTGTTGCGCCTGTTTCTCGTTTATCCGGCTTGATAAGGCTTCTTGGTCGCCTTTCAGGCGTCTCGTTCTGAGCCGGTTCTCGCGGATTTCCCCTTGAATGGACGTGTACTGTTCGTGAGTGTTTTCTCTGATCTGCCTGAGTCCTTCCAAGCTTGACTTGCCAGAGCCTATCTTGGTGTTCAACTCGGTGAGTCTCGACTTCATCTCCCCGATTTTGATTTGAACTCGCAGAACCTGCGAGCCGCCCTCCTCAACTATTTCGGAGCTCAGCTTTCGCCATTCACCTTCAACTTCTCTTCTTTTCGTCCGGCGTCCATCTCGTAGAATCCGCATCTTGTCCACTCTGGCTCGAACTCCGTCTGCTTGTGAGGATACTTCCTGAACTTTTTTCTGGATCTGCGCCATGTCATGCGAGGTTCTGACTGCCTCGAACTTGTTGATCTCTTCGCGGATGAGGCTGGTTCTCAGCAGCTCATTTCTTTCACGTTCCAGATCGTCAAGCCTCTTTTGCACCTCGTCAATTCTGCCCATAGCCGTGCGAATCGAGATGTCCGCGATCCGCAGTTTTTCCTCCGCCTCGGTCTTCTCAGCATCGTATTGACCGATTCCGACGAGGTCCTCAATGATCTTCCGCCTTTCCGTCGGCGAGATGTCAGTCAACCTCGTGATAGTTCCCTGCAGAATTATGTTCTGGCTCGTGGAGCTTATGCCCGCCATGGACAGGATCTCAAGGATGTGGACTCGCGAGATTCTTCTGCCGTTGAGTCTGTACACGCTTTGCCCGTTTCTGTAGACCTCTCTAGAAACCGTGACGGTTGTCGTGTCAACGGGCATCCGTCCGTCCGCGTTGTCAAACTGGATTATCACCTTTGCCATCTTGGCTCTTTCCAGCCCAGCTTTTTCGGAGCCATGGAAGATGAGCTTCGCCGCAGTCTCCGCGCGGAGCCTTCTCGTGCTTAACTCGCCGAGCGCGAAAAGAAGCGCGTCAAGAATGTTCGTCTTGCCACTGCCATTTGGACCTGTCACCGCGGTGAACCCGTCATCTAGGGCTACCTTGACGGTTTGTGGCCCAAAGGACTTGAAGCCTCTCAACTCTATTTTCTTGATGTGGGGCATCTAGGCGATCGCTCTCGTTCTCCAGCCGAGTTCACAGCGTGTGTTGTTTCAGAGTACTCTATCATGCTGTTTATAAGAATCTTTACAGTGCCACTTGGCTTTAATGGTTATGTACTTCTTAGCGCTACTTTCCGATTTTCTTGCCGTATTTTGTAGCTATTTTCTTGACAAAGTCCCTCAGGTCTTCGCCATTTCCGCAGACTAGCAAGCATCCATCTTTTTGGACGCTGTATGATAAGTTCGCCTCTTCCACCGCACTTTTGATCTTTTCTGCTGGAAGTTCTGCAGAAGGAGTCACGCGAATCCACTTGCTTCCGCGCGGCAGTCCCGGGACAAACCTCGCTTTTTCCTCCTCGTCGGTCTTCCCTCCTGCTTTATCGGCGCGGCTCATCCATGCCTCGACATAGTCATGCCCAAATTTCTCATGTCCCTCGGAGACGAGAAAGGACTCTACGTTTGCCAAATACTCGTCGACTTTCTGAGCGGCACTGCTGCAGCTTGGATCAGCCTGAAGAATGTTGATTGTTGTTCGCGCGTTCTTCAGATCACTCATGACTTCCGGAGGGACGTCTACGCTTTTTCTGCGGAAGTCCAGCATCATTTCTTCCAGCACTTTCCAGACGGCTAGCCGTCCCATGCGGAGGCTCACCATGCCCTAGAAGGTCTTGAGGTTTCGGCGTTATTTAGAGGTTGCCATATGAAAACGAGAAACGAGGAGGTGCACACGACGCGAGCTGGGAAACGTCATTTTGCTCATTGCTGGCTGAACTTGTCTTCGTAAACTATTCGGCGGAGTGGTTTCCTGTCTTTCTTGGGAATTTCGCCTTTTGCGTGGCCTATCGGCAGAATTGCCACCAGCCGATAGGCTTTCGGAAGCTTCAGTATCTTCTTGGCTTTAGCTTCTGCCGAGTTTCTCTGGTTCTCCAAGTCGAAGACGCCTATCCAGGATGCGTGAAGCCCCAAGCTGTGGGTTGCCAAGGCCATGTTTTGTGCGGCAGCAGCGCCGTCTTCCACGAAGTGGTGCGAGTCTTCTTCGGAGTCCACAGCCACAGCAATGCTTACGGGTGCTTCTTTTAGTCCCTGCACAAAGGCTGTGGGGACTACTTCGCTGAGTTGATTTTTGGTTTGCCTGTCGCTTATGACTATGAAGATCCAAGGCTGCTTGTTGAGCCACGATGGTGCCCACCGGCCAGCTTCCAAGATGGTTTCAAGCTCTTCCTTTTTGACTTCGGTTTCTTCGAATCTAACGACACTGCGTCTATTCTTTATGGCGTCCAAAACAGAGTTGCCCATTGATAATCCTTCCCTGTTGTGTCAATATTCGTGGGTGCCCATTAAAAAAGGCTTTTGCGTGCCAGTCCGACGAGCGGAAGCTGATTTGTAATTCTGCTTTGTGATTCATAAGTGTTTTAATGTTTTCTGTGTGTAGCTAGTGTCTGCAGGGTGAACCGCCTTTGAACAACCAAATCCTTCAAGCGTGCAAGGAATTGATTGATGACGCGAAGAACAGTTGCGCGAATCTGGTTTTCAAGGAAATCTGTCTGGAAATTCTCTCCAGAGCACACAACGTGCTTAGTGAACGCCAATTCAAGCAGTTGGTTGCATATGCGGCCGAAAGAATGCGCGAAAAGGTTCCCTTTGAGCTGCAAGAGGAACTGGCAGCAAACCGCTAGTGCATGACTTCCGGGCTATTCGAGTAATTGTTAAAGATTAGGCTCCTCGGACACGGGAATCAAAGGCGAATTCACTCTGTCGGGCCATTTTCGCGGTTAATAACCACTCACTCGAATGCGGCGCACGCGGAAACCTTTTTTTCAGCGCAGTTTGTAGCCGATCTTTCGGAGAAACTCCTTCCGTGCCTTCATTTCTTCCTCGGTCTCTATGCCTTTGCTCTTCAACCCGTCGATGACGCCGACGATGCCTCTGCCCTGCTCCGACTCCGCTATGAGTACCTCCAGCGGGTTCGCAGTGGCAGCATAGATCGAGCAGACTTCCGGTACGTGCTTTATGTGGCAGAGCACGTTTATCGGGTAAGCGTTCTTGAGGAATATTATGAAGCTGTGGCCGCATCCGATCTCGAAGGCGGTCTTTGCCGCAAGTTGTCTGAGCTGCTCGTCTGTCCCCTCATGCCTCACGAGACATGGGCCTGAGCTCTCGCAGAAGCCCAATCCGAACTTGATGCCGGGAACCGCGTTCACGAGCGCCTCGTGGACGTCTTCGACGGTCTTGATGAAGTGGGCCATGCCCAGAATCACGTTGCAGTCTTCCGGAGGCCGAACAGTCACCGTCTTGAACTCCACCATGTTGTGCTCTCTCACGCTCGTCCTATTGTCTGCGCATGCTTAAAGCCTGCGCTGTCATTTCCGCTGTCGCGCCACTTTCAAAGCGAATAGGACGACGCCGACCAGCAATATACTTGAAGAAAGGTAAAAGGCGTTCACGTAGGCCACGTTCTCGGGCAGTCCGAGCAGTTTTGTCTGCATGTCAGCGAAGGGTCCGCCGATCAGAAATCCTGCCGGTCCCCAGCTCAGAGCCATTACAGTGTTGTATCTGCCCATGAGCCTGCCTCTCTTGTGCTGGGGGATGAGGTCTCCAGCTAAGACGAAGCCGACTGTCTGCATCGTCCAGAAAGCAACTCCGTTCAGGCCGTAGACCACTGCCATAATGGGCACTTTCAAGGCGAAGCCGTAAAACAGTGGCGTGGCCGTGGCGAGTCCGAGGCCAACCAACATGGCCTTGCTTCTCCCGATTTTGTCTGAGAACCTTCCCATGGTGAGGCTGGCCGCCATTCCCCCGAGGGTCCAAGCCGTCAACACGAGGCTCATCTCCGGTCCGCTGGCTTCCAGTCCCTTAGGGATCTCTAGGAAGCGCAGGAATACTTGGCTGGCTGATGCTGCCCCCAGAATGATCACCACCAGAGAAGCAAGCAACCATTTGAAGGTTTTTTCATCGCCTGTGCTGCCTTGAGGTTCTGGGCCGTCTGGGTCTTCTTCTTTGTTCCTTGGGGCTTTTGTTCCTACGTAGCGGGATGTCCACGTCATCAGCGCGGCGCCGATGAGCAGCAGGACTGCTACTGTGTAGAAGATTGTTCCGTTTCGGAACCCTTCGCCTTCGTTGTACAGGAACCCGGCGAAGGTTATGCCGAACGTTCTGCCGAGTGAAGCGATGAAGTTCAGTGTGCCCACGACGGTGCCTCTGATCTTTGGGGTTGTGATGTCGGTGAGGAGAGCGGCCCAGCCCACGTCGGACATGGACCAGAAGAACTCCAGTATCGAAAGCCCAAAGATTATTGAGAGGCCTGCGCCGAAGTTGTCTCCCATGCTGATGAGTGATGTGTGGGCAAAGAAGACGGCGATGTACGCGAACGCGGCTATCGTTTCTCCCGCGATTATCAGCCTTGCGCGGGACTTGCATCGGTCGCATATTCTTCCCCACAGGAGGTTCTGGCCGAGTGCTGAGGCTATCATGTTCATGGTTCCCAGCGCGGCCGTTGAGGTAATCGTTCCCATTAATGTGAAGAGGTAGTTGATCATGAAGGTGTAGAATACTCCTCTTCTCAGGAAAGTCAGGAACTGGAATATGCTGAGGTTGACCATCACGTTTCTTGAACGTCCATGTTGCTCCGTGCCGTTGACGTCGTTCTGCCGTGGCGGGTTCATCGGTTCACGGTGCACCTTCTCCGATTCTCTTGGCAAAGCAGTCGCTGC
>Ga0315281_10000061_pt1 | contig 120796 bp, 109 predicted proteins | sample YL17G07_0_MG_FD_204540 | JGI IMG/M metagenome (GOLD analysis project Ga0315281, IMG submission 204540) | Sediment microbial communities from Yellowstone Lake, YNP, Wyoming, USA - YL17G07_0 | ecosystem: Environmental > Aquatic > Freshwater > Lake > Sediment | place: USA: Wyoming | collected...
ATTGCTCCGAATCTGCTCTTCGAAAAAGAGGGTCTTCCGCCGCCGGTCAAGGAGCACACATACGAGCTGAATATGGAGAAGAAGCTCAAGCGGCTGATAGCCGAGGAAGACAGCAAAGACGAAACCGCGGCGACCTGAACTCGACAGCAAACATTGGCGGTAGCATCTGCCTTTTCTGACAGCGGAAAGCTGGGCTTCAGCGTTTGTGAGTGGATGGTGAACTTCTTGAGGAACAAGTCAATGGACCTTAGGATTCCGTTCCAAGAGGAAATCTTTGAGAGTCCCCATCGGAGACGCTTCATAGCTGGAGGCTGGGTTGACAGCGCCTTCCCGAACGAGATCAACGTCTACTGGCACAGATGCCAAGACCGATTCACAGTTCACAGCCTGCTTCAGATACTTGAACACGAGACTCTGCACGTGGTTCTGGCAAGACACTTCGGGCTGGAGACGTCGGTGAAGCTGGACAACGTGCAACACGCTTCATGCATCAGCGTGACCGGCGGCAGGCTGGTCTTCGCCAACGAGTACGCAACACAAAGGAAGAAACGCTGAGAAAAGAACGAACAGAAGTTTAATGGCGCCTTGGCCGGGATTCGAACCCGGATCGGGCCACGAAACTTTTTTGCTCGTGGTGTCCTGCGGGCGACAGCCGCATATACTAGACCGGACTATACTACCAAGGCTATCAATGGCCTAAGGCGCCGAGTGAATAGGAATCATTTTGGTTAATTAAGCTTTTTTGAAACCAAACGTCCGTCGGATGCCACACGGCTGTCAGAGGGCGACTTCGGGGCTTTTTTTGCCGGTCATGTATTCGATGTCGACCCTTCCGACCACTGTTTCCTTTTTGAGCCTGCCGAAGTCAAAGCTTGCAATAAATGCTTCAGGAGCCTCTTCCAGTTGGCGGATCATGCACTCGACTGCTCGCCGCTTCTCATCGGGATCTTCGACGAATGCCGCCTTTCCGGCAAAGTGAACCGTGGCATATGAGTGGTCGCACTTGTTCTGGACGTAGCCGTAGTCCAGCATTGCCTGCCCCCAGACGCGGTTGTTGGCTTTGAGTATCTCCAGCTTCTTTCCTTCGGTTGCGCAGTGGAAGTATATGCAGTTGCGGCTCTCGTCGTAGCCGTGGCTAAGCGAGACGAGATATGGCTCGTTGTCCATCGACATGGCAAGCGTGACGTACTTTGCCGACTTCAGAATCTTCTTCATTGCTGCTTCTTCGGTGATCTGCTTGTCCCTGCGCCGCATGTGAAACTTCATGCCAGCAGTTCTGGCAGAATCGGCTATTATGGCTTCTGCCCGCAGAACCTATAGAGGGGTATACCGTATTGACGCGGAAAAAACGCAATAACCGACCAGCCACAGACTTGACCTACAACCTGATGGGAAACAGACTGAGACCATATTGGGAGAAGATAGTCAATGCAATACCACTGGAGTCAAAGGCAAATGGGAGAATAGGGAGCTTGGAGGAAGACGGTAAGCTATTTGCAGAATCACTCTGGGAGCTTGTGAAACCTATTGTTGAGAAAAAACGACTCGAGAAGTTGATGCAAGAAGGACAGAAAGATGCAATAGGCCTTCTAGAAATGGAAGCGATGCCGACTGATCCTAAGGAAGGATTGAAGTTGTTCTTGAAGCTTAGGAAGGGAGAGGACAAAAAAACAATGAAGAACTGAAAATGCACACTCGCCCGAGGTGAGGATTTGACACACTTCAATATTCTGGTGAGGTATAGCTGGCTAATAACCTTACGAGATAGGCAAAAAGAAGCAAATGAGTGACCGAACAGAGAAAGCCCTAATCTAACTGCACTCAGAAAACATCGTTCACGCTAGGCAGGTTCATGCTTTGGATCCTGCGGAACAAGTTCACCTCTGAATGCCTTGGCAAGGACAGCATGATCTATAACTTCTGACTGCTCAGCAGCTTTCTTACTTGCGATTCTTGTGCGATTGGCAAGGGAAAATAGCTCATTTATCAACGCAACAATTCCTTCTTGTTCACGAAGAGGAGGCGTTGGAACAACTATCTCCATAAGCTGGTCTTTCGTCACGCCGTCAATTGTTGTTCCGCGGCTTTCATACTTGAATCTTTGAATCTCTTGAGAAAGAAAGTACAACAAGTACTCTGGAACAAAGAGCGTGCGGTTGACGATGATTCCTTGAGAATCCTGATTAAAACACAAATCAAAATCATTTATCGCGATTTTTCCGAGACCGACCCGAGTAACGACTACAAGGTTTCCTTTAGGCAGCAGATTGGCAGCCGAATCTTCTAGCCCTTTTTGTGTTATCTTCCTGCGCAGACGAATATCTCTTAGACCGTAAATATCAGCACTTGTTATCCAAGGTATGTTGCCGTTCCAATAACCTGGATTTGAAGTATCCGGTGTTCCCCCACCGATCACTTTGCATGTCTCACGTATTCTTGCCCAAACCCATCCTTTGGGGATTTCACCTCGAGTCTGCGCAATGTTTCTATTCTCAAGCCTTGATGCGGCCGACTTCATGGCATCCAAGGCAATCCCTAGATTGGTCAGAGTTTCGCCAACCAAAACCGCAGGATCGGGCAGACTGTTCGGATCTATATAAGATTCATCTTTCAACCAAATCACGTGCAGATTGAAGCCGCGTCTAACTATGTCGTCAATCGAGAATTTTTTGAACCGTTCAGTTTCAACGCGAGGTTTGGCGTGATAGCATATTTCGAAATCCTCAAGATGTTCATCAGTCAATGGATGTTTTTTGGTCATTTTTTTCACGTTTGTTCTAAGGTCATAGATCCAAGTTTCTTCAGTCGGCAAACCCTTTTGGAAGAAGAGAATGTTCGCTTTTACTCCTGGTGAGTATGGCGTAAAAGTACCAATGGGGAGACGCAGTATTGTGTGCAGATAGCAATCCTTCAGAAGTATCTTCCGAACTTCACAAGGGGCATGTTTTTCAAATAAGACATTGTCCGGCAAGACAATTGCCGCTCTGCCCCCGGGCTTCAGTACAGTTAGAACGTGTTGCAGAAAATTTAGCTGTTTATTCGACGTCTTTACCGTAAAATCCTCGCGTGATGGTACTTCGCTAGCCCCTTTTTTCCCAAAAGGCGGATTGGTCATAACACAATCATAACGCTTATTCAAATGTGGTCCTTCAGCCAAAGAATCTCCATAATAGGTGTCCGCCTCGATCTCATGCAAATATAAATTCATCAAAGCTAAACGCCGAGTCTCCAAAACAATCTCCCCACCCGAAAATGTCCGCTTCTGCAACCGTTCCCTATCCTCACGTCTCAGATCCGCCCCTTCATGCGTCTGCTTCATCATCCACTCATAAGCCCCAATCAAAAACCCGGCTGTCCCAAGAGCAGGATCATGAATGCTAAAATCAGAGCTCTCGCGAATATCAGGCTTCATACAACGAACAACACACCGAATCGCAACACGCGGCGTAAAATACTGTCCAGCCCCCTTCTGTTCGGCCGCATACTTCTGCAATAAACCCTCATAAGCCTGAGCCTTCAAGTCTACATCCAAAACCGTCCACTCAGTCTCATCGATCAGTCCAATCAACTTCTTCAAATTCACAGGCTCACGAAACTTGCTCAGAGAACCCGCAAAAATATCCTTCAATATTACCTTTTCCCTTGACAAAGTCCGCAAAACCTCAACATAATGGTCCAAAAGCTCAGTCCCAGCCTTCGCCCTAAGGCTCTTCCAACCGCAACCGGCAGGAAGCGGAACGCCTTTCTCATCGGCCAACTTCAAAAACAACAGACATGTCAACTGCTCAATATAATCTCCATAGTTGATCCCATCATGCCTAAGCGTATTGCAGAAGCCCCAAAGTTTGCCAACAACGTCACTCATGAAGTCATCCTCACGTTAATCTCTTCCAACACAGCTTTCAGCTTCCCTTCAAACACCTTATCTGCTTTGTTCCAACCACCGTGTCGACTAAATGGAATCAATCTGAAATCTGCCTCGTCAACCACCAAGTTCTGAACTAGGTGATCCCTAATCAGATTCAGCCACTGTTCCTGCTCTTTCGTGAACTTTTTTCCTTTGCGAAAACGCAAAATCGCTCTGTCCACCCTTTCTGGCGCATCAAGCAAAGGTTCGTTCAGCGCCGCATGGCGGACGATGGAAATTATGTCGGCCAACTCGCGATGGTACGCCTGACGCAGATTATGCTCCGTAAACCGCTCCGGTCTGGATGCAAGCTTGAGTCTAAGCTCCCTCAACTCAGATGTTCTGAACTTTTCCGGTCTATTCAATAGTACGTTTATTGCGTCAACGTGCTCTGGATTCTCTTTCACGAACCGCTCAAATGCAACCAGATAATCTGCTGGTTTCAAATCGCGTCCGTCAGCAGTTCTGAAAAGACTGACAGAAGTCACCTCGTCCTCAGCTCCGGTTGCAATAACGAAGGTCTTAGGAGCTTTCGGGTAACCTTCACAAAGCTTCATGAAAGCTGGGTTTCGCAGCATCTTCATTGTTGCATCCCCCTCTTTCTCTAGTCGGTCTGGAAGTGAAGTCGCGAAAGCGCCTACGCTCACATCACCGATAAAGACTGCAAACTCTTCCCGTCCTTCAGCGGAAACGTTCTTGTCAATTCGCTGCAATCGCTTAACAAGAACACGGATATTGTATTCTCGGTCTTTGTTTTCATAAATGGATTCAACAACATCGCGAAATGACCTTGTAGGCTTCTCGGGTGGCTCAACAAGGAAATCGCTCGCGTTCTTGAAATATTCCAACAGTGTTCCGTCAAAACAGTCAAAAACCGTGAAATGCGTTTTATGAATTTCCTCGCATCTTCTCGTTCCGCGACCCAACATCTGCTCAAACAGAATTCTTGATTTGACTGGCCGCAGGAAAATCAGGTTCTCAATCCTCGGCACGTCCACACCGGTAGTCAGCATATCAACCGTGACTACTATACAAGGCTCCGGTCTGTTGCGAAACTCGCGAATTCGCTGCAACGGACGGTCAACCGTTGGGCTCCCAGTGATCTTCTGAACAAAGACGTCACCCCGACCAAACTCATCGCGAAGCATGCTAACAAGCTCATCCGAATGAGAAGTATGCCGCAAATCATTGACGGCAAAGAACAGCGTCTTGGGAAAATGCTCCAACACTCTCTCCTGTTCTAAAGCATGCAGCGCGAATTCCTTGACGATCTTCCTGTTACGGTCAGGTGCCGTCACCTTCGCCTCAAGATCAGCAGTGTCAAACTCGCGTTGGTCTTCCAAAACCTCGTAAGTCGTGCGACCAGTGACAGTGTCTTTCAATCCCACTTCTTCACCGGGCTTCAGAAACAGACCTTTCATCGTAATATCAGAATGGATTTTTACAATGTCATAATCAACGAGAAAGCCTTCGCGAACCGCACGTTCATACTCATACCTATATACAATATCGGTGAAATACGCAGCTGTGTGCATGGCCGGCGTAGCTGTTAAGCCGATTCTGACTGCGTCGAAGTGGTCGAGCACTTCTCTCCACTTGCTTTCCTCAGCAGCCGTATAGCCCCTGTGACACTCGTCTGCAATGACGCAGTCAAACGCGTGGATCGGAATATCTAATTTCTGCGCATCTTCTTCAATGTCCAAGTCGCCGCGCTCCTCGCCAAACATGCTTTCAGTGCCAAACAGATTGATTCGCATGCGCTGAATAGTGCAGACATAAACGAAAACGTGGTGAGGCTGCGGATCAGTCAAATATTTCTCAGGCAGAACCTTAGGATCAAACTTGATTTCCTCATCCAAATCCTCACGCCTAAATCGCTGACTGTAGACCTCATAAATCCGGTCAAACTTCAATCCAGGTTCGGGTTCGGACGTTGAAAACTCCTTGACAGCTTGAGCTGCAAGCGCCCTGCGATCAACAAGAAACAGAATACGCTTCGCAAAACCGGATTTCAGAAGCCTATAGACCAAAGAAGTGGCAACACGCGTCTTGCCTGTTCCCGTCGCCATAGCAAGCAACATTCGACGCTTGCGCAACCGCAACGCTTCTTCAACCGCTCCAATAGCCTCTTGCTGGTAGGGCCTCAACGTAGGATTGTCAACTGGATTGTTCGCCAACCACTCTTCAGCTTTCGGCAAGTCATGTTCAAGCATTTCCTTCAATGCAGAAGCCGTATGAAATCCAGCAACTTGACGGGATCTGCTACGGGGATCACGCAGATCTTGGAACCAGAACAGTTCTCCATTGGTGGAATAGGCAAAAGGAACATGAAAACCATTGAAATCAAAAGGCCCACCTCTATAACCCCGGGAATATCGCTGGGCCTGTATAAGGACATTCTGAGGACCTAACTCCAACCTTTTTGACTCTACAATGGCAACAGCAACACCATCGTGGAATAGGATGTAGTCCGCAGGTCCGTTGTCTGTTTCATACTCGCGAATTGCGTCCTTTGTATGGGAAGCCCCCTGAGCATAGTCAAATATTCTCGCCCACCCAGAAGACACAAGGGCCTTTTCAACGAATAGACGCCTGGTTTCAGCCTCACTGACCATAATGGGCTTTCCTCAGGACAATATTGTTGAGGCTGCGCAATAAGCTTTGCACCAGCATGTTTCACTCGAGCAGCCGAAAAACCGACTCGGTTGACCTAACATTATCTGAAGCAAGGCGACACAGACTTGAAGTCAACTCGCGGCAAGAAATCGACGTCCAATCCTGTTTTGTGTCCCAGTTGAAGAAACGACATCGTCTGGCGAGAGAGAGCGTGGCTCATGCTACAAGTGCGTTAAGGCTAAAATATGTGCAATCAAATTCTGAAAAAGCTCAGCTCACGCATAGAGCTATCTTCCATAATTCTTAAGTCATTCCGAGCCCATATCATCTGTGAAGCAAAACTCAGAACTGAGTGACGAGTTAGCTATAACTTTTCCGCAAAATCAGCAAACAAACAGGGCTGTTTGTTCGGGCGTTTTGGAAACCTTTAATTCTGCCACGGACGATATAATTAGTGATAATTGGAAATTCACGCTTTTCAATTATGTCTCAGAGCAAATAGAGGTGATTATACACGTTCCAAAAGAACATGTTCGAGATCAAATGTACTGATTGCGGCAAAACTGCCACAGTTCCCTTCAGGCCCACAGCGGGCAAGCCGGTTTACTGCAAAACATGCTTCTCAAAACACATGTCTAAGCGACCAGAAAATACCAGCATAGACTTTAGTCTTGACCCGAAACAAGCGTGGGCACGAAGGAGATAGCGGAGACGAAAAATCCTACTGGCGTCTTCCGACAGCCCTAGCGTCGGCTCAAACCAGAAGCAGTGTTTGAACGACAGACGCCTCGTCGGAAGATTTAGAAAGACGGAGTTCGACAGTAGCGGACGTGTGCGGCACTTTGGGATCAGCACGTGAGGAATGACTCATGAAAGTGGTGAAAGGCTGGAGAAGAATAGACAACAAGAGAGGATACGTGAACGCGACGACAGGACAGAATCTTATCGTCACAAAGAAACGGTATGGAGAACACTATCTGGTAATGCTGTTCCCCATGGTGAAAACCGATGATGAAGAAGGCACGAAGATATCGCCAGAGTATGCGACCGCGTCAAAAGCAGAAGCATTCGCCATGGACTGGATGAACAAGCATCCGAAGGGAGCCGAACAGAACCTGAACGCGCGCCAGATGGAGGTGACCGAAGGTGAAGGATAGAGACAAACCAGCCGGAAAGGGGATTGACAGGCAGAAGGGGCACCAAACGAGAAGATCGCGTGGGGGAAAGAAACAAAAGAGAAGATAAAAACGCAACTTCCAGTCACCTACGTTTATAAGTCATGCTGAACACTATATTTTGGGAAAGGCGCGCCGACGGGTTTCTGCAACAATGCTTGCCTTGGAAATGGCTTGCTTTTGCCTGGGAGGCAGTATAGCATGTTAGGAATGATTGAAGTCTCTGACGGAAATCGAAGCAGATTTGAGATCATGGCGGAGATTCTGAGACAGGTGCGCGTACCCGTTGGCAGGACGAATATCATGTCTCACTGTAACATGAGTTCTGCACAGGCAGAACAGTACTTGAGTTTCATGAGGTCAAGTGATCTCATCCGACTGGACGCGATGGCGGGGAAAATGACGTACCAAAGAACGGAAGCAGGTCGAGAGTTTCTGGGACTATATAACAAGATGGCTCTGCTACTTGATCCCGCAGTTTCTGCCCCGTCGCTAATGATCTAATAATGGAAAACAGAACGCACCACTACTAGAAATTGCGTCCACGACTAATGAAATTCACTGTTTCGTTGGGGCGTATCAGTAAAAGGAACTTGCTCATGCCCTGTTATTCTACTCTGGTGCCCAGTTCCACTTCTCTATCAGGCTGTATCACAAACCAGCTGTTCTTCCTAGATTTGTCTTCCACTCCCAGAGTCAAAACCTCAGACTGAAAGTTGGCTATCTGCTTTGGAGGAAAGTTGACAACAGCTATGACCAGTCTCCCTCTCAGTTCATCCTTCCCATATCCCGTGATCTGGGCACTAGAATTCTTCACGCCTATCTTTGGGCCGAAATCTATCCTCAACCTGTAGGAAGGCTTTCTTGCTTCTGAGAAATCCTCCACTTCCAAGACTCTGCCCACCCGCATGTCAACCTTCCTGAAATCGTCATCCGTAATCATTGAAGTCACCAAGCAGCCAATACACGATCTTGGTTCTTGTGGCTTTCCCTAAAGCATCTACCTGCAAGCGCGCGTAGTGTTGTGGCGCCGCCGATAGGACTTGAACCTATGACCGACTGGTTAACAGCCAGCCGCTCTACCTGGCTGAGCTACGGCGGCAAGCCAAAGTCGTGACTGTTCTGAGCCTGAAGGTCATATTTAAGTCTAGCCATGAAGCCGTTAGACGAGTATGCCCGACTGCCTCGCCTTCAGCTTCACCAAAGAAGCGAAAAGCCTGTAGAACGGCCTCAGCACTTCCCCCTGCCACTTCCCCGTGAACACCAAGTCAATCAACCCGTCAATCCAGTAGAAGTCATGCCTCAAACACCGCAGCAGCACCTCAGTGTGCAGAGGCGTCATTCCCCTGCCCTTGAACCAGTCCTCGTCCTTAAGCCGCCCCATCGGCACGAAAAACAGCGGCACGATCAAGCTTCGCACGTCTTTCAGGTCGTCAAGCAACTCCATCGTCCTCAAAAGGTCAGCCTCAGTCTCCTCCGGCACCCCAACAATCAACGTGCAAGCAGGAACCAGACAGTTATCATGCATCAAACCCATCCCCGCACGCACAACGTCAGGCCACTCCTCCGGCTTGAACGGATGCGCCTTCGCAGGCATAATCTTCTTCGCAAGCTCAGGCGAACCAGTCTCGATACCGACCTCCGCGCCCCACCAAGACTGCTTCTGCCTTATCGTCTCGGCAACCTTCCCAAAAAGCTTCGGCTTAGCGGCAACGGCCGCGAGCGAACAGTGGCTCCACGTCGTGCTTTCAGAATTGTTCACCACCGCGCTGATCATGCCCAGAAGCTTCTCGTCGTCCGGCAACGTGTTCGCCGAACCATAAAGCATCACGTCCTCCATATGCAAGCACGACCACCCGATGCCAGCAGCAACGTTAACCGCTATCTCCCGCAGTATCTTGTCCACAGGATACCAACGCAACGGCCTTAAAGTCACGCTGCAAAAACGGCAGCCCCTGCAGCATCCCCTGCCGATCTCAACAAGACCGTTAATAGACGGACCCCGTATGTCCTGTATCTCCTCAAGCCCCGGAGTCTCCCCCAACTCCACCTCGTAATGCGCCGGAAGGTCCCCACCCTCCAACGCAGCGCGGAAAATCTTGCCGACAACCCGCTCAGCCTCCCCTTCGATGACGCAGTCTACTCCATAATTCTCAACGAACGCCGGCCGATAACGGAACTGCCAGACTCCCGGGCCCCCAACAATGATCTTCAAGCCGTTGCGCTTGGCCTTTCTAACCTCGCCAGAAGCCAGCAGCCTCCGGAAATACTGCGCCAAGAAAGGCTCCTTCTTGAAAATAGCCGCCATCGTGCTTGATGCCGGACCGAGCCCGAAAGGGTCCATCACGTGGATGCCCAAAACCTCCGCGTCATCCATGTGTCCCTCCAGGTGCTCCGGCGGGACGGTCGAGACCTCAAACCCTTCGGACAACAGCTTAGCTTCAATCTTTCGAAGACCATAGGGCGCCGCCGTCGCCAGCCCAGCCTCTGCCCTGATCGGAGGAAAGAAGAGCCACCTGTAGAGGAAGTCGGGCACGAAATTGCTTGGGGCGCAGGTTCCGAAGCCGATGAACTCGTTACGTCGATAATCACTCATCAGTGTGCTGTCAGCCGTCAAAACTATCTTGCCAGCCAAGCCGCTGATTCTCCCACACCAATACGAGACCACATTTCACTTATAGGATTTACCTCACACGTACGTCCGATCTTTGCAAAACGTCCAGAAAAGTGTATATGGCCGATCATGCAATCTAAGAAAAAGACAATGGTGAAAAAGACGTGAAGAAAATCCTCGAAGTCAGATGGCACGGACGAGGAGGCCAAGGAGCATGGACCGCAAGCGAGTTGCTGGCACGAGCAGCCATCGCCGAAGGCAAGTTCATCCAGTCCTTCCCCGAGTTCGGACCCGAAAGAATGGGAGCCCCTGTCACCGCGTTCACGCGCATAAGCACCGAACCCATCAGAATCCACTGCGCAGTCTACAACCCTGACGTCGTCGCAGTGCTCGACCCGACGCTGCTCGGCACCGTCAGAGTGGCGGACGGGCTGGACGAGGAAAACGGCAAAATCATAGTCAACTCACCCGAAAACCCGGAGAAAATGAGGAAAACCCTCGCAACGACCGGAGGCCAAGTCTGGACCGTGCCCGCGACGGAAATCTCCATGAAAATCCTCGGATCACCAATAACCAACACGGCGATGCTCGGCGCCGTAGCACGCGTCACCCAAATCGTCAGCCTCGAAACAGTCGAGAAAATGATCAAAGGCAGATTCAGGCCAGACGTCGCCGAAAAGAACTTCGCCGTCGTCAAGCAAGCCCATCTGGAGGCAAGATCAGAGTAATGTCCAAGGAAAAAACGTGGAAAGAAGCTTCACCCGCGGGCGTATGCTGGAAGCCCAGCACAACATACTTGACGGGCGACTGGAAAACCTACAAGCCAGTCCGCGACCCGACAAAGTGCACGCGTTGCTTGCTGTGCACGCTTTTCTGTCCAGACGGAGCCATAAAGTGGCAGAAGGACAAGAACGACATTGAATTTGACCTCAACTACTGCAAAGGATGCGGCATATGCGCCAACGAATGCCCAACAAAAGCAATAACGATGACAATAGAGTAGGAGCATGAGAAAAATGGGAAAAGTTGTCAAACAAGAAATCCACGGCCTGAACGGCGACGAAGCAGTCGCGCTCGCGGTTAAACAGGCGGACGTCGACGTCGTCGCGGCATACCCGATAACGCCTCAGACCATCATCGTCGAAAAACTCAGCGAGTACGTTGCCAACGGCGAAGTTGAAACCGAGTTCGTTTGCACCGAGTCCGAACACAGCGCAATGGCAGCATGCCTCGCCGCGTCAGCCACAGGCGCACGGACATTCACGGCCAGCGCCTCAGCCGGGCTTGCACTGATGCACGAGATGCTCTTCGTCACGTCCGGATGCCGAGCGCCCGTCGTCATGGCAGTGGCAAACAGGGCACTGTCGGCGCCACTTAACATCCATGGAGACCACTCCGACGCAATGGCGCAGCGCGACAGCGGCTGGATTCAAATCTACGCCGAAAACGCCCAAGAAGTCTACGACTCAGTTCTGCAATCGTTCAGAATAGCTGAGCACTTGGACGTGCAACTGCCGATAATGATTGGGCTGGACGGCTTCACGCTCAGCCACACGCTTGAGAACGTCAAGACGCTTCCCGACGGCATTGTCAAGGAGTTCGTGGGCACGCGCCAACTGCCGAGAGTGTTGACGCACGAGGGAAGAACCGTGCCTTACAGGCTTGACCCCGAGAACCCGATGACGATGGGGCCTGTGGCGTTGCCGAACTACTACTTCGAGTTCAAGCGGCAGCAGGAAGAAGCCATGAAAAACGCGTTCAAAGTCATACGCGAAGTTCACGAGGAATACGCGCAGATCAGCGACAGACGCTACGGAGACGGACTGGTCGACTGCTACAAGCTTGATGATGCAGACGTTGTCGTCGCTTGTCTAGGCTCGACTGCCGGAACCGTGAAGACAGTTGTTGATGATCTGCGCGCTGAAGGAGTCAAAGCAGGACTGCTCAGGCTACGCGCATACAGGCCTTTCCCCACTGAAGAAGTTGCCCGAAGCCTCAGCAAAGCCAAAGCCGTCGCAGTGATGGACAAAAGCATGAGCTTCGGCGGACATGGCGGCGCCGTGTTCCACGAGGTTCGCCACGCGCTCTACGATTCGCCGGCCCGGCCCTTCGTCGTGAACTACATTTACGGGCTCGGCGGAAGAGACACGAGTCCAACACAGATGCGCGAAATCTACGCGGAACTTCAGAAAATGCTTCAGACGGGCCGCGTCGGCGACAAGGTCCGCTACGTCGGGCTGAGAGAGTGAGAACGGAGGAGGATGAGAGAAGATGATGTCAGAAGGAAAGTTTACCGCAAAAGACATTGCTGAAAAGCCTGAACTGTTCATGTCAGGACACAGGGCGTGCGCAGGCTGCGCCCCCGCAACAGTCCTCAGACTCGTAATGAAGGCGACACGAGGACCGACAATAGTGACGAACGCCACCGGATGCATGGAAGTTGCATCCACGATCTACCCGTACACGTCATGGGCGACGCCGTGGCTGCACACCGCCTTCGAAACCGCAGGAGCAAACGCCTCAGGCATAGAAGTCGCGCTGAAGATACTCCGAAAGAAAGGCAGAATCAAGGACGAACAAGTTGACGTCATAGCCTTTGCAGGCGACGGCGGAACATACGACATCGGCATACAGGCGCTTTCCGGCGCTGTTGAAAGGGGACACGACTTTCTCTACGTGCTCTACGACAACGAGGCATACATGAACACGGGCATCCAGAGAAGCGGCGGAACCCCGCTCGGAGCCTTTACAACCACGTCGCAGGCGGGCTCAGCGGTTCCGGGCAAGCTGGAGCAGAAGAAACCCATAGCCGAGATCATGGTGGCGCACGAGATGCCCTACGTGGCAACCGCCTCGCCCTACTACTGGAAAGACCTCATCACCAAAGCCAGAAAAGGAATAGAAGTCAACGGCCCAGCGTTCCTGCACGTGTTCGCGCCCTGTCCGAGAGGATGGCGCAGCGACCCGTCAAAGAGCATCGAGCTTTCACGCTTGGCAGTGGAGGCATGCGTGTTTCCGCTGTGGGAGGCAGTGAACGGCGAGTACCGGCTGTCCGCACCGAGTAAGGTCATGGCGCTGGCGCCGCAGAAGAAGAAGCCCGTCAAAGAATATCTGCAGGCGCAGGGGCGGTTCAGGCACTTGTTCACGCCGAAGTACGAGAAGATAGTGGACGAGATCCAGCAGCACACCGACCGGAAATGGCAGCAACTGCTCAGGAAATGCGGCACAACCTAGACGTCCACTGTCCGCTTCCACGATTTCAACCATTTCTCCGAATCAGAGGAAAGGCAGAGCACTGCTTCACTGGAAGATCGGTGACAAGAGCCTACTCTTTATTCGGTGTTGCGGAGGTACCGTTCTATCTCGTTTTCGGCGTTGTCTGCTTTTATGAATATGGGCACGTTCTCCATTCCCGTGGCTATGTAGCTGGACAGGAGCCATTCTCCCGGCGCAAACTCCAAGGTCTTCTCGAGAATCCCCTTGTCAACCATTGAGGTCTCGCTGACCACCTGCCGATCATATGGACGCGGCAAAGTTCCTATGAAGTACGTGTGAAGCTGCTGAAGCGCGTTAGTGTTCAAGTATGCAAACCTCTGCGTGGCGATGCAGATGCCAAGACCGAACTTTCTTCCCTGTCTGAGCAGCATTTCAACGTGCGCTGAGCATTTGGCTTCGATTCCCGAAGCGTTGCTGGAGACGTACTCTTGTGCCTCGTCGAACACGAGCAGAATGTTGGGCTTAACGGTGAACTGGCGCTTTCTGCGGATGAGAAGGTCGCTCGTGAGGTTGATGGCAAGATCCTTTATGGCAAACGGGTCGGAGATCGAAATGCAAACCAGCTTGGTGTCCTTCTTCTCGAGCAATTCTCGAATCTTTTCCACCGTCAAACCGTCCGTTCTGGCCGCAGCTTTCTCGGCAGTCTTCTTCAGCCGGTCGGCTATCGAGCCGCGGGTCGTCGCCCACGCGTAGAGGCCGCTTTTGTCGTGCACCTTGTACCGCTCGACGGCCTCGGTGGCCACTTGGTCAATGTAGTGAACGAAATCCTCCGTCACCTGCTGGTTCTCGAGGTACCCGTGCTCCTCAACGTACCCGAGGATCGCGTCGTGAATCAGGTCAATCGCGTCCAAATAATGCGGCTTCTCTTGGGAGCCGCCTCTCTGGCCCGACAGCTCGTCGAGGAACTGGCCGTAGGTCGGGACTTGCTGCCGGGGCTTGGTGTAGTATGCCAGCTTGCCCTGCTGCATGATCTGTTTCAGGCCGGCTTTGGCGCGTTCGTCGGTCTCGTACTCTCTGGGCTTGACCACGGAGTTGAAGAACTGTTCAAGCGAGTCAATCCTGTTCTCAAGCACGACCTTTGCGGGAATGTTCGGGTTCGCAAGCACGTCCAACAGCAGGAACACGTACTCGCAGCTTATGTCGAAGATGACGATCTTGGTGTCGCCCATGTGCATGAGCAGCCTTCGGAGTATGTTCGACATGAGGTTGCTCTTTCCGCCGCCCGTGAACGCGAAGACGCCGAAGTGGTAGCGGATCAGCTTCTCAAAGTCAACGTAGATGGGGATGGCAGTGCTGCTTGCCTCGAACATCTTGACCACGCCGAGCCGCGGGTCTCTCTCAGCTTCCTGAAAGGTCTTTGAAGTGTCGACCTTGAGCTTTTCGGCGATTTTCTGGTTGTACATGCGGTTTATCATTTCACTGTTCAGCACGTAGCATGGGCTGCCAACCACGGGATACGAGAACCCCTTCACGAACTCGAACTCGCATTGGCTGTTGAGGACGAGGTCGTAGTTTATGGGGATGGCGTCGATCTGAATCATCATCGTAGACCTGTCGTTGGTTTGCCAGTCGTCCTCCGACTGCTCGATAATCTCGAACTGCAACGGGTAGTAGCCGTGCTCAGACAGGCCTCGAAGCCCGAAATGTTCCGGCCAGACGCGCGTGACCTCCATGAGAGTGTATCTCTCGCGGTCGACGCTGGTCTGCTTGAAGTTTTTGACGGCAACCAGCATTCCCTCCTCCAGCAGCCCCATGAGCTCCTTCTGGTATTCGACTTTGCCGCGGCACTGGTAACGTGCGCCGGCGCCGGCCAGTTTCGCGTCTTCGCCGACCGGGAAGTTTCGGGGGACGACGGCCGCGAGTCGAGCTCGGAACCTGCCGTCGAAGTCGGTGAAGCAGAAGTGGTTAAACTTGTTCTCTTCTTGCGGCTTCAATTGTGGCTCTCCTCTCTCTGAAGGTGCTCATGTAGAATATGAATTTTCTCAACCGGTGATTGTTGAGTATCCAGTCGGCCGTCGTGTCAACAACGCACTTGAACTGGCTGTAGTTCCACTTGGCGATCTTGTCGGCGATGAAAAGCGGCTTGTTGTGGCCGAAAGCCTCGGGGATGCTGGACGGCGCCATTGCCACGAGCATGGTCATCACCATGTTCTGCAGGCTGTTGGGCACGCTCTTGTCGCGGAAAAGAATCGTCTCCAATGGTTCTTCGGCTCCGCCGAACTCGTTGACAAACCTGACAACCGTGTCGGCACGGCAGTCGTGCTCGGGGTAGGCGAGGCGGTCGATCAGGAGCACGTTGCTTCTCAGCAGCGGGTCGGTCTTGGCTTGGCTCAGCTGCACGTACGTCTTCAGGAAAGCCTTCTCGAGGCTTGTCCTGTTTTTTATCGCGCCTTGCACGTGGCCTTTTCGGCCTTGCCTGTCGGGGATCATTGTTCTGAACGCCGAGTCGTACTCGATGAGGCTCCACGGCGGCCGTATTCTTTCGGGTTGGAAGATGCTGGCTGACTGGAGGATCATGCGGTCGGTGTTGGGCAGGCGGTCGAACTCGACGTTTTGCACTTGCGGGGTGATGAGGCCGTTGTCGTGCATGATGGGGATTAGCTGGCGTTTGAAGTCTCGGGCCGCGGTGTCCTTGGTTATGCCTACGAGGAGGATTCGCTTTTGCCAGCATTCTTCCATGAGCATGTGAAACGTGAACAGGCATAGGAAGGCGATGTCGACGGTTGTGAGCCACTGTTCGCGGCCGTCTTTGAGTATTTTCATGACCGAGGAAGTGTCTGCTTCGGCTGTTTGCGTGGAGAAGAAGCGTTCGCCCACGTGCAGTACCAGATTTTTCACGCGTCGCATTGTAGTCGTGTACTTGGGGTTGAGCGTGTACGCGCCGTTCTCTGAGGTTAGGATGTGCTCGTCCGTGAGACGTTTGAAGTAGCGTGCGGCTCTTCTGGCTCTTTTCTGGTCGGTTATGCCTAGAGCAGCTAGGATTTGCTCCTCTTTGAGTGCCACGCCGTCTTTGAGCTGTTGGACGATTGCGTGGGGGAGGTAGTCGCCGCGTGGTGGTGGAAGTCCGAGTGCTTCGTTGCAGACGCGTTGTCTGGCGATGGTGAGGTCGCTCATGTCCAGTGGCTCGTCTTGGCCGAGCTTGTAGCCGATTAGGCTGCTGTGGGTCTTCCACAGCTCGCGTTTGGCGGTTTCGTATGTGAGTCCGGCGCGTCCGGCTGAGAGGCTTCTGTCGAGGAGGATTACGCGCGTGTCCAGCTCGGGGCTTGTTGCGAGCTTGTAAGCCAGGTAGTATTCGGCGAAGGTCATTATCCAGTTGGCTATGGTGCTGTTGTCTATGATTGACTGGTCGGTCAGGGCTCGTTCGCCGCCGGCTTCGGAGAAGGCGTGGTCTATTTCGACGATTTCGTTCACGTAGACGGGGACGACGCTGGATATGCCGGCTGACTGGCTGACCGTGTGCATGTCATACTCGACTGTGGGGGGCGAGTCTGGGTTGAAGGTTACTTGGCCGGTTGAGGCGCAAGCTCCGCCGAAGAATATGACCAGGTCGAAGAGTGGCCGCGAGTACATGGTGCCGTCTACGCCGGCGAAGCGGACGGTTGTGCTGTTGAAGAACTGTTTTGCGGTTTCATGCGCTTCTGGGTGGCTGAAGCCTGTTTGGATGAGGTCGGAGAGCAGGTCTTCGTAGAGGGTTTTGAGTGAGGAGAAGCGCTGCTCGTAGTCTGTGACTTGTGAGGAGGCGCCGCGTCGTAGCACGTCGCTGGTTCGCCTTATGGTGGTGCTTGTTGATGACGGCTCCATTGTGGGTCTTTTCTCCTTTCCCTGAGGGGCTGTCTGGGCGGTTCTGTGGTTAATGGGTGTCACAGGAGATATTAAAATGATCCAGACACGAACGCGGCAATGGGCTTGAACGCCGTGTTGCCCCATTCCAAAGATGAGGGTGAGATTTCTCGTGCGTTCCCTTTTCTATAATCTGAGGGGAATGGCTTACAACAGTTTTCCTTTGTAGTGGATTGATGCGGGACAGCCTAAGCATCTGTCGTCTCTGTAGAAGGTGCAGGCGCTGCAGTCTGCGCCGCAGGGTGTGATTTCCCTTCTTTCCATGTTTGGCTTCACTGGCACTATCAAGGGTCGGGTTGACGTCACTACCAAGTCAAATTCCAGGTTGTCAACGGGCAGGTTTTGCCTTAAGCGAGAGTCGACGCATGACATTATGGATCTTATGTTCTCTCCTATTAGGAGGCAGGTCATGTTGTGCTTTCCGGAGGTGAGGAAGCAGTTTAGATAGAGAGGGCAATTCTCTAGGGCGTCTAGGACCTTCTGGACATTGTTTGTGGTCAGGTCAACTAGTGCCAGAAAAAGTTGTGCTTTCTTGATGTCGGTTCCAACCAAGCGGGCTAGTATGCCTCTTTCTTCAAGCTTACGCATTCTCAGGCTGACCGCGGGCTGGGAGATTTTCAGATGCTGTGATAGTTCGGCTTGGGAGATTTCAGGGTTCTCTGATAGCAGGTGGAGCATCTTTCTGTCGGTGTCATCAATCGCACGCTGTGATGTCTGAGTATCTTCTGATGGGGTTCTCTTTTTGGTCAATAAGCACCCCTCCGTGTTTGTTTATTTTTTATAATAGGAATGCTTATACTCAAATACTCACACTGCCATATATAGGTAACGTCCAAGCGGGTCTGAGAAAATGGTTGAACAAGAAACATGGGAAAACAAGTGCTGCCGCTGCGAGGGTGAACCGAAAGAAAATCTGCACCCCGGGAAGAGGGCATGTCACATAACCTGCGGCCCGTGCATGTACCCTGATGATTGGGGAAAGTGCGCGTCATGCGAGATTGTCGGCCACTGTGCGTATGCTCTGGAATATCTGCGAAGTCTCAAGCCGAATGGCATCAAAAAGGGATGCTACTTCACTGAGCAGCTCACGGGCGAAGAGAGCCTTTATCACACCTTGAACTTCGTGAATGGGCAGCAGCTCGTCATCAAGGAAGCAGGTGAGAAAGCCTACCTGGAACAATTGAGAAAAACGAATGCCAGAAGCCCGTGCCTCGAGAAATAGTCTGACCGGCACGCACCAATGCCTTTGACGGCGTCTGAACGGCCATGAACACTCACAGCCAAGCGTCGATGTTTGCTCTCGAAAAGCTGATTAGGCCAGAAAGCGCAACATAGGCTTGGTGTCCGACGGTTGATAGTTGCGTACGTGCTGGCGAAAGTTGAGGCCGGGAGAGACTCGGAAGTGCTCGCGGAAGCAAGCAAGATACCGGGCGTCAGGCAGGCCATTCCGACCTACGGGGTTTATGATTTGCATGTTGAAGTTTCTTTCGACACGATGGATGAGCTGGACAGGTTCATTTTTGACAAGATCCGGAAGATTCCGGGTGTGAAGGAGACGGTTACTTTGGTGGCTTTCAGGAGGACGTAGATGTCCAAGATGGGCGGCAGGGAGGTCTACTTTGTCAACGCGAGGAACTCGCGCCAGATCGACTATTTGGTTGACAAGGTGAAGGAGGTCATGAAGGAGATGAGTCTTCCGGTTGATTATGACGTGAGGGTTTACAAGAACGTGTTCGCGTGCTGCGGGATTGGGGGTCTTGGCTTGGTGATCGAGATTGCCGGGCCTGAGGAGGACAGGATAAAGGCTATTGACTTGAGGGCGATGTCGAAGGTTCTGGAGTTTTGCGAGAAAGAAGGAATGGCAGTGGGCCATCACTCTTTCGGGCAGTACGAATCCGTTTGAGAATAAAGACAACAGCGTCGCAAAACGGGACAGATGGTTCATGTGATCTCATTCTGACTAGGCAGCGCTGACAACGGCAGCGGGTGTTGGCACAAAGAACAGAAATAGCCCGTCTTGCGGGCTCTATTGGGCAATCGGGACAGTTGGAGGTGATCCTCGTTTTAGAAAATGCTTAAGGAATTGCGAACAGAAATGAGACATAAATCTTGAAGGATGTTGAAGTTTGGAAAAGCATATTAACGTTTTTTGATAATAAATGGTTTCATGAGCTATAAGGAAAGACAGGAAATAATAGCCAAATCGCCTATTTCTTTCGGCTACTTGAAACGTTTTAACGTTGGCGCTGGCATTCTGCATCTGATACAGGGCATAGTGATGCTGTCCTTGGGAATTCTTTTGGAGTGGAATCAGTCCGTATACACTTTCTATCTGAAGCTGGACATAAGCAAGATACCTTTTGAAGTTGGTCCAAACCCTCAGATACTTTTCACGGCAAGCTACTTGGGCGTGGTAGTGGCTTCTTTCCCGCTAATGTCCGCGTTAGCCCACTTCATGATTGCGTTCCCAAAGAATCAAGGCTACGTTGAGAATCTGAAGAAGGGTATGAACCCATATCGGTGGTACGAGTACGCTTTCTCAAGTTCGATAATGATAGTGCTCATTGCAACTTTTGTAGGGGTCTGGGACTTCTGGTCGCTTGCGATGATTTTCGTGCTGAACGCGATGATGATCATGTTTGGATACCTGATGGAGCTGGTGAATCAGAGAACCGAGAAAACCGCGTGGTCGCCCTTCATTCTGGGATGCGTTTCTGGCGGTCTCCCATGGGTCGTTCTTTTCGCCTACTTTGTTGCGGCAATCATGTCTACGGGCACGAACCCGCCGGCATTTGTGTACGCGATATTCTTCATATACTTCGTCGTGTTCAACATCTTTGCATTGAACATGGTTCTTCAGTACAAGGGCGTCGGACGCTGGAAAGACTACTTGTATGGTGAAAGAGTCTACATTATCCTCAGCTTCGTGGCCAAGACAATGCTGGCCTGGCTTGTGTTCATCGGAGTATTTGCACCATTCTAACATTTCCTCTTGAGCTACAATCCGCAAAGAGCCGAAATCCAGCAACTTCCTTCTTTTTCTTTCCAAGTTGTTCAAAGCGCCGATAGTGGCTCTTTCTCACATCCACGGAGCACGGCGGGATCGGCTACACTTCCGAAAACCCAAATAGGAACGAACACACAAAAACCTACGAGGCCGGAAAAAGTAGGCCAAAACGACGCGAGGAGGCTCGCAAGACACTGCGAGGATGATATGAAACTGGGCGGGGTTGCCCTAGCCTGGTAGGGGGCAGGCCTGCTAAGTCTGTGGCTGGTAACGGCCGCGTGGGTTCAAATCCCACACCCCGCGCCATAAAATCTGATCAGAAAAGTGCCTTGATTCTGAACCCTTTCGGATAAAGGACTTATCAAGTTGGTTACAATACTTTATCAAAACTGCAGTAAGCAGAATTCCGTTCTTAACCCAAGATTAGTTCAATAAGCCCGTCAAACTCCTCTCGGCGTCACGAAAACCTTTGTCTCAAAACTGCCTACTCTGTCGCTCAAATCCCTTTCAAAACCTCGAGGATTCTTGATTTTGCCTGTAGGATCGTAGACAAAGCAATACAACTTCTTGCAGTCTTTATGTCCTTTGTAATATGTTTTGTCAATAATAAGCTGCTCACGAATCTGCTTCTGGCCAAGTCCGTTCCGGGTCATTTTGGTCTCTATGACGATCTGTTCGTTTTTCAACAGCAAGTCCATGCGGGCAGATGCCCCGGCATAGCTCGGAGTCCATTCTTCATCCCTGACATCGTCGAAATAGATCCTCATCAAGCTACGAAGAAGATCCTGCACATCAAACTCGTCATTGGCTTTCAATGAGGGACGATTGTCATGTCTTTGGCACATTTCCGTCGCGACTAAGTGGAATCTTTCAAAAACATTCTCAACTATTCTGTTGGCATCTTGTGGAACAATAGGCGCTTGATATTCGGACAAAAGGCTGTCCATCTCGTTCTTGAAACTCATGACCCGAGAGAGCATTTCTCTTACTTGTTTCTCAGTCTCAGGTGAGAAGGTGGTCTTTGAGAGCCTTGAAGATCTTGTCATAGATGGATGCATCATCCGTTGCTGGCAGAGCCAGCTGGATATTCAGGTTTATGGTTACACCTATTGGCATTGGAGGTGTTGGTTTCGCTCCACCTTCCGTCCTGCCTTTCCCTTCACCTTCTTCTTTGCTCTCGCTCTCTTTCAGAACCGCTTTGAAATCAGCAAAACTGCACAAGACCTTGAAGGTTGCTACAGTTGTCTCTACTACCTGCTCTCCTGCATCAGTAGTTGGTGTGAAGAAATCTTTCAGCGTCTTGTCGTCTTTTCCGAAGGCATCTGGGTATATTTCGAACAAATCAGCGTAAGCTGTTCGCAGGGCTGATGCCATAACTGCTCCTGCCTTGTTGGATGTTTTGAAGTCTCGATAGCTTTGCGTAGGTGCATTCGCCTCATCAAGAAAGCCGATGAACTTGAGAATCGGCACAATTGGGCGATCAGCATTACTCTTGAAACCAATTGTCGGAAGTGAATGCTGTGTAATCTTTGGCGGCGTCCCTATCTTCGGAATCATCTCCAAGAATTTTCTTAGGCTCCCTGTGTTGAGTATGTACGGATATTTGCCCAATTCAATCACTTCTTCAACATAAAGTCGACTCACAATATTAGCTTTTTCACATCGCTCATGATCATTCATGTATAGACTTCTCAACACTTGCTCCCTTTTTCCAATCTAAAGTCTAAATAAGAAGATCTTTCTTCTCAGGGGGCTCAATACTATGCGGTGCTAAAGTCACTGATCTCAACAGGAATCTATGATCCCAAAGACAACCCCGAACCAGTAAAGGTTGAGTTCGAGACTTGGGATAGATCCTCATTTTTGCGTCAACAATACACGCTACAGATAAATGAGTCACGCTTAGAGTTTTTGAAACATCTTTCCGACAGAATATCGAGAAGATGATCTTTTTGGATTTCGTTTTCATGGTTGTTGTCGGTGAATTTATGGGGTGAATGTACAATTTGTGTCACCAATCTTGCTTTGAATTTCATAATCGTTAACTTGCGGGCCAATAGATTTGTCACAGAGAATTGGGCCTACGGTGGACACAATGATTGAGTTCCTGATTGCCGCGATGTTGATCCTCACCGCCATTATGCTGACTATTCTGCTCAGATTCCAAGGCAAACTCGGGAAAACGTTGGATGAGAATGCAGTCAAAGGGGCGTTGGCCACATGTTGGAAGGAGCTGGGCATAGACAAAGACATCGGAGCCATAAGAGAAAGAGCCACCGACATCCAAAACGCAACGCAAAGTCTGCAGACTCTCTTCAAGGTGACAAGAGGTCGCGGCGAATATGGCGAGTTCCAGCTCGAACATGTACTGAAGGATCTTCTCCCCCCTCAGTACATTCACATAAGAGAACGCATCAGTCAAAGTGGCAAAATACCCGACGCTCACATAGTCACTCCACAAGGCACACTCTGCATTGATTCAAAGTTCCCTCTTGACAATTACAGAAGACTGATAGAAGCTTCAGACGAAGACCAGCGAAAGTCCTGCAGCACAGACTTCTGCAGTGACGTACGAACCCACATAGAAAAAATCAAGAACGACTACGTAAGACCAGAGGAAGGCACAACGTCATTCGCCTTTTGTTTTATCCCTTCAGAAGCAGTCTACCAGTACCTGACAGAATGCGAGCCGAGCGTCGTAGCACAGGCAGCAAAAGACGGTGTACTATTGGTTTCCCCGGCGACTCTTGCCATAAACCTGAATCTACTGTCTATAGGACTCAGGGCAACAGAAATATCAGAAAAAGCCCAGCAGATAGAGAGAAACCTTGGCAAACTCTCAAAATCGCTTGAGGAACTCGAAAGCAGCTGGAATACGCTCCATAGTCACATCAGAAATGCCTCCACCAAGGCTGGCGAAGTCTATGAGAAAATTGGCAAGCTCAGGAGCAAATTCGACCAAGTCACTCAGAAAGAAGATTAGTCATTGATGTGACATTGAACTGGACAAGCAAAAGACACAACGGAGATAACGGAGCTTGGTGACAGCGTTCCGTCATTACGTTTTTTATTCGTCAATACGGAGTACCCCCCTCTAGGTTTTTTGCTTGTCCGTCTCGAACCGTTTTTATTTCTCTCCAAGCCTAGTCTCAGCCATGGAACCACACGACCGGCCCGCACAATGTCCCCCGGGCATCTGTTTCGAGTGTACGAGATGTGCGCTATGCTGCGGCGACACCAGACAGCACGCCAGACGCATACTCCTGCTCGAAAAAGAAGCCAAACAAATCTCAAAAGCAACGCTGAAGCCGATGACGGAGTTTCTACACGCCATTGTTGGGCACGAGCCATAGGTCTACGAGATGAAGAAGTCTGGCGGGGATGGCAGATGCTTCTTCCTCGAAGGCAACGTCTGCCGCGTCTACGAGCACAGGCCGCTGGTCTGCAGGTTCTACCCCTTCGAACTCAAAACAGCAGCCGACGGAACGCCCACGTTCCGGCATGCAAGCGAGTGCCCCGGCATAGGAAAAGGCCAACCGCTCGACGAGGCCTATTTTCGAGAATTGTTAAGTTTAGCATGCGAAACGCTCGGAGAAGACCACGACCAAAAACGGCGATCCTCCCCGAGCTGATTCGCCCCTTTTTTCCTCCAGCCCCTTCTTCAGCCACTTCTGCTTGTGGATCATGTGAGCGTGCACTGTGCAGAAGGCACGTCGAGACTGGTGATCTTGCGAGGCTGTTTCTGCCGTTACGGAAGGAAAGACAGCGCTTGCGACGCGGCCGTGCACAGGGCCGGCTGTGCCTTCTGTTGTCGCCTTGTCCGGCTTTCGGGCCTCTACGGTGACTTGTACGGCGAGTGCAGTCTGTCGAGGGTGGACACTGGGGGTTCAGGCACGGCCTGCGGCACGTTTGCGACTATCGGGCGCTTCTGTACGTGCTTGTACCCGCATCTGCATTCGAAGCCCACTATCTTCTTTCCGCGGGTGATCTTCTGCCATTCTGTGCCGTTGCAGCGCGAGCTGCGCTTGTGAATCGTCCACAGGAGCCTTGCTTCCTCAGCCGTTATCGGGGCGTAGCTCTTAGCCTTCGTAAGGTACCAGAGCGCGTATGCTCCGAACGAGGTCCAGAGCGCGGGCATGAGTATTTCGATCATGTTTCTTCCACCACATGTAGACGCGTTGTGCAGAGATACAATATGTCACTGCGAGGACATATTTGGTAGAACGTAGGATATCTTACGATATAAGCATTATCTCAGATTCCGAATACCCAGAAAAAAGCCTAAAACTGCTGAAGCAAATCCTTCTTCTCAATAATGTACCCGCAATAGTGACACTTCAACATCAACGGCTCCTCACAATCAACATAAAACCTCGCCACCACAGGCTCATTACTGTTACTGATGCACGCCGGATTCACACATTTGACAGTGTCCTCAATGACCTTCGGCAGCCTAACCTCCTGCTTACGCACAACCCGGTAATCCCGAATAATGTTGATCGTCGCATGCGGAGCCAACAACGCAATCCGATGCACCTCCTGCGGCTTAAGCTCACGCCCCTCAATCTTCACAATGTCCTTCTGCCGCAACAACTTGCTCGGAACATTCATCGCAATCGTCACAGGAGTCTTCTCCTTCCCCGTGATACCCAAAATCTTCACAACATCCAACGCGTAGCCCCCGCTGATGTGGTCAATCACGGTCCCATCCCGGATCTTGGAAACACGCAGCTCCGTCTCGCTCACAGACAATCATCCTCCAAAAACATCCTTATGCACCAAACACAAATAAAAGATTTCCACCCAGCACCCGAAGCCAAACAAGCCGCAACAAAAAGTTATCTAGCAGAAACGTGAAGTGAAGTGAGGTGGAAGCTTGGAGTTCGAAGGCAGAGACATAATATCGATAAAAGACTTCTCGCGGGAAGAAATCAACCACATCTTCAAAGTCGCAAAAGACATGGAGCACGCCGCCACCCACGGCTCACAAGCACTGCAAGGCAAAATCCTCGCCACACTGTTCTTCGAAGCAAGCACAAGAACACGCCTCAGCTTCGAATCAGCAATGCACAAGCTCGGCGGCTCCACAATAGGCTTCGCCGAAGCAGAAATCGCCTCAGTCAAAAAAGGCGAAAACCTCGCCGACACCGTTCGCACAGTGGAAAACTACGCCGACGTAATAGCACTCAGACACCCCCTCGAAGGCGCGGCAAGACTCGCCGCAGAATTCTCCAAAGTCCCAATAATCAACGGCGGAAGCGGCGCAGAAGAACACCCGACACAGGCTCTGCTCGACCTCTACACAATAATAAGAGAAAAAGGCAAGATTGACGGCCTCAAAATCGCCATGGTCGGCGACCTCCGATACGGAAGAACCGTACACTCACTCGCATACGCGCTGTCACTGTATGACATTGAACTGTTCCTAGTCTCGCCCGAGACGCTCCGAATGCGCCGAGAAGTCCTCCAAACAATCAAGGAGAAAATCCCGGTCACCGAAAAAACCAGCCTCGAAAAAATCGTTCCCGCAGTAGACGTGCTGTACGTGACGCGAATCCAGAAAGAACGCTTCCCAGACCCGGCCGAATACGCCAAAGTCAAAGGCTCCTACCGAATAGACCTCCAAACCCTGAAAGAAGCCAAGAAGGACCTCGCAATACTCCACCCACTCCCACGCGTGGACGAAATCGCCGCCGAAGTAGACAGCACGCCGTACGCCCGATACTTCCAGCAGGTCCGCATGGGCATACTCGTCCGCATGGCACTGCTCGCGCTAATACTCGGCGCGGTCAAATAGACAGGTGAACAGCCCCCCGCACGGGGCTACGGCCAAGCCGATCCGTCGAATGCTTTGAGCATGCTGGTTGTCCCGCAGGACGGACACTTCCGAAGCAAGCCAAACCAGCTTTTCCTGCAGTTCGCACAATACGTCAGCCTCCGCCCCAAAAGCACAAGCCTGAAACCGCCATCCTCCAACAACCCTCTGACCATCGGCGCAAGCAGGTCGCCGCCGCACTCAGCCTCGCCAAGATCAACCGCAACCGCCCCGCCGCCGCAAACGCGTCCCATCTCAGACTCCAGCCTCACACTCTCGTCAGACAGCCTCCCAGCCTGAAGCAGAAGCAGCCCTGAAGATGAATAGAAAGGCCTGTCGCGGGTCCCGGAAAACCGCGTCTTCGCCACGCCGAACCTTTCAATGTCCAGACGAGCAAGCCTCTCCGAAGCCTCGGGGCAGGGCAGAACCGCCGACAGAAGTCGCTTTCCACGTCTCCTGCCTGCCCTCTGCACAAAGGAAGAAGACTCCTCCACAATTTCTCCCATGAACTTTCTTGTCTCCTCGCTGGACAGATTCTTGCTACAGAACGCCTCTGCAGCCTCTCTCAAGCCCGCAAGAGCCACAGCACGGCAACAGTTCTCAAGCCTGAAGTAGTGGTCGCCGTTCGCGCTCTGCATCAAGAAAGGAAGCAGGTACCCACCGTTCTGCCTGAGAGCATGATACTTTATCTCCAGCGCACGGCTCGCAAGCTCCATCCTCTCCCTCAACATGCCAAAGAACTTGGCCCTGTCTCTGCCCGACTCATACGCAACGCGCGGAAGATTCACAACAACAGTCCCCAAGCAGCCGGTTCGCAACGTGTCAATCTCCCAGTCCCCGCTGAAGTCAACGTCAACCACCGCTCCAGACGGCGAAAAGGCCGAATGCTGACTCTCTTTGCCCACCAAGCCAGCGAAGAACACTCCGCCACCGCATGACGCCAACTGACAAGCTTTCATGAACAACGCCTGTGCCCGAGAGTCGGTGAAAGTCTCCGGCCTCACCTTGACAACCAGCCTCGAATGCGGCAAAGGCTTTCGGCTGCATTCCTCAGCGTAAACCTCGAGCAGAAGCGAAGCCAACTGCTGCCCTTGCTCTGCATGGGCCCCGTACTCCTTAGCTAGGAACGCGGGAACGGTGAACTCGACGCCGAAAGCCACGTCAACGTGCTGGCACATGTCTGCCACGAACCGCCGCAGCAGCTCTTTTGTCCTCGAAGCGTCAGTGCCTCCGGCGAGTGGTGCCAGAAAAACGTTGAAATACTCAATTGTCTGCATTGCCTCGACTTCTCTGGCGGAATGAAGCAGGACATTCGACGTCATTGACAGAGCAGATTCGAGGTCTGAAGGCGGCGGGACGACGGGGAGAGATGCTTCCACTTCTTCGAGGTTCAGCCCGTTGCGAAGGAAAAACCGCATGTCATGAAACACTTCAGTGGGTCTGAGAACCCAAGAGCTCAGGCCATTGACGTGCAGGGATCCCGAAAGGTGTGCGTCTGCGATGTCCCGTGGGAAAGCGTTCAGCAGCACATACTCGCCCAATACTCTCATTCCCGCTGCCTCGTGGACTGACAGCCGAGGAAACACGTTCTTCCCTGACTCCAGCAAGGCCGAGACATCGTGCACGGGAACCCCGAGACGCGCAAGTCTGTGCCGGTACTCCTCAAACCCCCGCTCTACTAATATCGCGTTCACGGTTTCCCTCACAAGCGGCGCAGTCAGATACTTCGCCTTGGACTTGAGAAGCTGCTTCTCCGCTTCTCGGGCAACCTTCTGCGCAAGCTCAGCCGGCACTCTCGCCTCCTTCATCAGCGAAACCGCAATCTTGCTCGAATCGAACTCCTCAAGCGCTGATCTGGACGTGCGAACCAGCAGCTCCTTGGGCCTAAGCGCCTCCTTGTCGATCCTTTCCGCGACGTCGATCACCATCTTGCCAAGCTCAGTGAGACAGTACTTTCTGGCTTCAGCGTCGACTTCAACCAGATTTGCCCTCAGCAGAAACTTCAGGTGATACGCAAACCTGCCAGCGTCCCTGCTCGCGCTCATTCTGAGAGCGCCCATCAGCTCAGTGTAAGAGAGCAGTCCCTTGTCGAAGAGAAGATTGAGTATCTGCAGCCTCAGAGGTGACGATACGGCCTTGAGAACTTTGACGCCGCGACCTCGATGCGTGACCGACATGGAAGGCAAATCTCCGAATGGCAAGGCTACTATTGGGAAGCCACGGCTTAAAGCTGTTAGGTAAGACTTATCTTCACGATTCAGAATACAGATGACGCCTCAAAAGACAAGGGGCTGTCGGCTAGTTTGGTCTAGGCTATGAGCCTCGGGCGTTCGTGACGAGAGTTCAAATCTCTCCAGCCCCACCATTTGTGATTCTCTGCGCTTTAATTGAATGAGACAGTATTCCAGTCGATTCAAGCACCGGAAAAGGGATATACATTCTACGATAACTATGGTCATCGCTCCTTGCCCATGTCCCAATCTGCACACCCCATTTTTCGAAAAACTCGAAAATCGCATCAAAAAGTTCAGGAACGCGAGATTGCCCAAACTGGATTGCCCTATGGTCAACCCAACCGTCACCGTCGATTACTCCTGCAACGTATGCTGGCGTAACGTGAGATTTGTTTGGTTTCTTGTTTAACGCATTGAATAGTAGTTTGCTACTGATTTTGATGATCAAGCAATTCCCCGCAAAAAGCATTGTTGGAACAAGATCCGTTAGTTTGACAATTCGAACACATTTTTCTGCTATCAACGAATCGTGTGCTTTGTCCAAGCTTATTCTGACGATGTAGTGTTTTCCATATTTGTCCTTGCTAATCGTTTTGTTTCCATCTGCTGAAAAGAGACCTTGAAACCAATTCCAATCTTCCGTCGTTATCCCATCTAAACTCATAGGCTTCATCCTTGGTTTTTGGCCTTTGTAGTAACTTATGGTGGACTTGGCAACTTCTATTTTCCAATTTAGTCTAATTTTATCTCTAATTTCTCTATAAGACGATTTTTCCGCTTTGATGAAATGAACAACCTCTTTTGGAAGCCTTTTGCCTTTATGTGACGTTTTCCAAACTCCTTTCTCCTTACTTATACGTGGAATCCTTTAATAGACTATGGCTCAACATAGTCCACGCTAAGACACATGGTTGCGACTCTGATTGAAATCCGGGCAGCCCCATTATCAGACCTAGATCTATTTGATCCGTGACAAGTCGATATTTCCCTCGCAATTCCTACATGTTTTTTTCTTTAGCACACGCTGTTGTGGTAGGCTTGCGAAGGATTTATTTGTGCATAGGGTGAAGGTTCCCCAGGTGGTTGAGGAATTTGGACTACAAATGTCATTGCGGTGCGACCCTGAATTACTCACCAAAGGATGGCAATTGGTCCTGTCCGAACGGGCACTCTGTCTACACGTGCAAAAAATGTGAGAGCGCAAAGAAGAGCACTCCTCTGCAATGGATTCCGCAATATCAGCGTTGGTACTGTTATGAATGTAAAGATTACGCCCAGTCAACGACGGTGAAAAGGGCTGAAGAGATTGAAGGATATACGACTGAGATACCGAAAGGCAGTAGGGTCGATGAATTCTGCTTCCTATGTCGGTATCTGGAATTTACCCAATACAACACTCATGTACGATGCGGCCTGAATGTTCCACGGTACCAAGAACCAGCGATATCAGACATCACTGTAAGACCGATAGGATCTGGCAAAGGTATTAGCAGCAAGTGTGCGCAGATATCATCACCTTCGCAAGAAACACTGATGAACCTTGAGAGATGGCGAAACTACATTGAGGAAAGAGTTGCAAAGCAGATAGAGAACCACGAGAAGGTGGCCAAACCAGTTGAGATGCACCGCGTTGCCTTCATTGGAGGCACCGCAACCATGATGGGTCAAGGATTGGATTTTTCAGGCGCCAAAGCGGTTTCTGTGACAGCAAATCGCGACAATGTACTTGGAGGAGGAGCCACAGTTGTTGTTGACAAGACACGCAGGAATTTGTGGGTGCACACAACCAAGGATCGAGTTGCAAGAGGCGTTGGAAAGTTTTTTGGAACAGTTGCAGGCAGTATCGAAGATCCGTTAAGCTCAAGATATCTACGAGACTTGTTGAAAAGGGACGTTGAGTCTTTTACTCTTGAGAAAATCTATTCTGGCGAGGAACCTCAAGAGTTTTGGGAAGCGATCGAGAGAGGTGCAGCGCGATTACCTGATGAGACGAAGAAAGAAACAATGACGCAACCAGTGATTGAGGGACCAAAGATTGAGGTATATCAAATCGATTATCATTTGGGTAGAGCATACTTTGAGATCTATACTGGAGGAAGAAGCGATACCAACACCAAGACAATGAGTCTACAGCCTTTGAAAACTTCTCGTGACGAATTTCAGCCCAATCGCAAAATAATTGTGATTGACCATCATAATAAGATTGTGTGGCAATGGCTGGGCGACAAAGTAAGATGGAAATCCGGTTACAAGAGCCTGCCCTCGCAGGCTGAAGGGCTAAAGCGGCATCTGCGTTTCATTGGGAGCCATATTGGCGAAAACTTGGAAGACTATAGTTACATGGTAATTGAAGAGAAAAATGAGCCAGAACAGTTCAAGCGAATTTTCAACAGTTGAATCACACTTAGGACAAGACCAGAAATGGAAACCCTGACTATTGCGCTCCTAGTTCTTGGTGGAATCTTTTGGACTCTAGTAGTTCGCTATTACCATAACCTATGCACAGAGATCAGTCAGTATGCTGAAAACCCGATGATTTCGCCAGAGATTAGAGCGGCCGTTGTTGGTATTCATGGATTTGGGCTTGTCGCAGCTTTTGCGTTATTTTGCGTCAACCCACAGACTCCTGATACTGCCGTCATCATTTCCATTGCCAGCCCTCTCTTCAACTACTTCTCAATTTACATAAGATTAGCAGGTAGTATTGAACAGCTTTTGACACCAACTGGTTTGACCCTTGCGTTGGCAATTGCCTTTATTGTTCTTTCTCCTTTTTGGTATATACTGTTCAAGACAAGGAAGGAAATTGAAATACGGTTTCAAACCGCCACAGGCGGAGTATTGAAGAAAAAAATCGACGATCTCAAACTACATCATGTGTCTCATGGAAATGCTACCGTGCGTGGACTAGTTGGGGCGACCAGCGGCATAGTTCTTTTTCCTTGGCATCTATACTTTGATTTGTTTAAAGCAATGCAAGGGTCAATCGTCTACAGAAAAATAGAGAAACCAAAGCATCCCAATGCTTGGGCTGTCACAGAGCACAGACTAAAAATCGATGTGGGAGAAGCGCTTGAAGCGACAGATGAGGCAATAATGGGAAAAAGTGCAAGACCACTTTGCCCTAAATGCAAAAAGCCACTTGTCTACTTGCAGGATCAGGAGAAATGGTGGTGCCTAAAATGCGAACAAGCATTTTACGTTCAATAACCTCCAGCGGAGTGCATGTTCGCAGTGGAGCTTTGCTTGGCTCATTTCGATCGTCTGACCAGATTCTTTAGCAATGCTCGATTGCAGTGGTAGAGTGTCTGAGATCTAAACCTGAGAGCGAGTGCGGGTGTGTCCTGTGGTGTCAAGAGCTTGGTTTGAAGTAGCGACAAGTTCAGGTATGTCCTGAACTCACGGAGTCTGTTCGGGATATTCTTTTCTTCGACAACTCTACCCGATTTTTTAGGACATTATGGAATTATTCTCTACCTGATGCTAATACGGCTGCAAACCATGCCCCATAAATTCTCACCGTATCGAAAGCGTTGTTATTCCAACTCGTAAATGCCGCAGGAGAACCAAGTTCTCTTCCTTCGTGCAAGTACTTGAACCCGTTTGGGTTTGGGGACGGGCAACCCCATCACAGGACTTGAGCCCAATTGGGTGCAAGCACCCACAATCTGCTGTAACGAGTATTTACCAGCAAAAACATGGTCACAGCATACTTGGCAAGAGTTTGAATCTGTCCGGGGCTACTAGATGTTTGGGTGCGCGTGCAACAGCGCTAGACCCCTCTATTTCGAGCCAAATATGTTTGGTTGTGGCGGTTTTCTGACATTTTGTGTGTATGAACGAGAGTTTGAAGCTATCCCGGGCTACCAAAACGACTATAGCTCGGCTAGCTTTTGTTACGGCATGTAAGGGGAGTCTGCTTCTCGTGCGTTGTTCTAACTGCGGAAAGTGCTGTGAAAAAACAGAGATGGAGCTTTCAAGCAGGGACATCAAAAGATTAGAGGAAACGGGTTATCGCCGAGAAGAATTTGCAGTAGCAGATGGTGTGACTCGGCTCAGAAACGTTGACGGATGCTGCTATTTCTACAGTCCCGCTGATAAGAAATGCCGAGTCTATGGAAAAAGACCCTTGGGATGCTATCTTTATCCCGTCGTGCATATGGTAAATGAGGGTCCCACAGTTGATGAATTATGCCCAATGGGACAGACGATTTCAGAACAAGAATTGAGAACGAAAGGAAAAATCCTTGATAACCCTCTTGAAAAAGATGAATAATGAAAGAAAATGCAAATAGAACGTTATTTTTTGCTATGCTCTAGATATGAACTTTCAGGTGCACGCAATATCTGCGTGGCTGCGAATCTCACGTAGAAAAGTGGTGAGAGCTTCTTTTCGAATGACCAGAAAATAAAACTAAATTGGAAAACATTTCGGAAGACTGTCCGCTTTCTAGAGGAATAAAATTAGGCAGGTCCATGGGAAAAAGTTTATTTGACTATTTCAGCGTTTGCGGCTCTACTGCCTATCCGCGTGATCTTTATTTTCACATGGTCTCTAGGCTTTGCGTTAGCAACGAATATTACGAAACCTTGGATTCTGGCTATGCCTTCCCCTTGGCTGCTCGTCTCCGTTATGTCCACTTCGTATTCCTTTCCCATCTCAACTGGGCAAGGCCTAAAACCCCCACCATAACCGCGCCTTCTCTCATAACTCATAGGGCGTCTTCCTCCTTTCACATTCGTGATGATAATGCTCACTTATAAGACTTTAAGTGCTCCGTAGTACACGCTCAAGCTTGAAAAAGCGCTATCCACAAACCAAAAGGGAAACGTCGTGGCATATCCGTACTGTGGGGGGTTGAGTAAGCCTAGGTTTTTTGATAGACCTGAATGCCGGAACTGTGTTTTTAAGGGAGGTAGCTACTGCTGGAGGCAATGCCCATACAACATTTGGCGAAGAGAACCATTCTAGATTAACGTGCGCGCTCACAGAAAAAAGGGGAATATGCAGGAGGCCTCTATACACTGGCAACATGAAGCTTTTATAGAGGGCATATAAGCATCCGCCACACTATAAGAAGCGGTGTTGAATGCCGAAGACTAAAGCAATAATAAACATTCAAAACGTTGTTGCTTCTGCCACGTTAAACCAGAAAGTTGACTTAAACGCTATCGTGAAGAATAATCCAGGAGTTGAGTATCGTCCAGAACAGTTTCCTGGACTAGTGTTTAGGATTAAGAGACCGAAGACGGCCACGCTGATTTTCAATTCTGGGAAAATGGTGTGCACGGGAGCGAAATCGGAAAAGGAAGCACGTAGGGCTGTTATGAACGTTGTTAAAGAGTTGAAAAAGGGCGGAATAATCATCATTGGCAAGCCGGAGTTAAAGATTCAGAACATTGTTGCCTCCGTAAGCTTAGGCGGAAGAATAGAGTTGGAACAGGCAGTTGGCAAGCTTGGAAAAACCATGTATGAGCCGGAGCAGTTCCCAGGATTGATCTACAGAATGGCCGAGCCTAAGGTGGTTATACTTGTATTCGCAAGCGGGAATCTTGTTTGCACCGGAGCGAAGAAAGAACAGGACGTTTATGACGCAGTGCATAAGCTTCACGAAAGCTTGGAGGAACAAAACCTCATATTCTACGAATAAGAACTTCATACGTTAATCGCCTATCGCCTTCGTCTGTACATTACTCATCGTAGTAAAGTAGAACGCGCTCGTATCCGAAAACAATGGAAAGTGTTTTATCTATCATCATCAGAAACCATGGTTATCAAGATATATCGGAGGAAATTGAATGGGAAAATGTAAGAAATGTGGAACAGTTGTTTCATCGCCTAAGAAGAAGTGGACGATGGCTGGACGCCCAGGTAAATCGGGAAAAAGAACCCAACTAGAAATCGGCCTTTTCGACTGTCCAAAGTGTAAGAAGTCCTTCCGAGAAGTACTAAGCAAGAAGATTATTTAGGCACACCAAATACGGCCCAAAAAAAGGCAAAAGAAGTCGCAAGCAAAGCCGATGTGGGTAGAGAAGGCACAAGGCAAAGCTTACACACCCTCATTCCCTCATTTTTAAATCTCTTCTAATCTTTTCGAAAGTTCTAGTTCGTCTGTTTCTAAAACACTTCTTTCAATTTATAGAATAAAGCGCGCGAAATGAAACACCACTTCTTATAGTGAAGCCTTTAAAAACCTATTATAAAGCCTTAGATCCAAGAGGTGGAGGTTTCCCACACAACCCCCCTTGGGCTTTCAGCGGCTTCACCAAAGCATCACCTGCTCCAATGCAAAGGCATCCTGAAAATTTGAGAAAAAAAAAGAAGAAAGCAAAGATGATTAATCCGGTAATTCTAACTTCAGCTGCCTTTTTAGGGTCTTATAGCGGTTTCTCACCGTGACCTCAGTGACGCCTGCTGCTTCGGCGATGTCCTTCTGTGTCTTCTTCTCGTTGCTCTGCAAACAAGCAATGTAGAGTGCTGCGGCAGCCAATCCCATAGGGTCTTTTCCGGCAGCAGCCCGCTTCTTTTTGGCTTCTCGAAGAATCTGTATAGCAATTCCTTGAGTTTTGCCTGATATTCCTGTTCTTTCAGCGATTTTCGAAACGTACATGAGGGGGTCAGCGATGGGCATTTGCATATCAAGTTCACGTAGCAAAAGTCGGTAGCAACGGGCAACGTCCTTTTTATCGACTAGGCTTGCCTCCGCGATTTCATGAAGTGCTCTTGGGGTTCCACTTCCGCGGCAAGCCGCATAAACAGCAGCAGCCGTTATGGCTGCGATAGACCTGCCGCGGACTAGGCTCTTATCTAAGGCTTTACGGTAAATGACCGCAGCCTTTTCTTTGATTGGCCGTGGGATGTAGACCTTGTCTGATAGGCGGTCAAGCTCGGCCATTGCCTGGGCAAGGTTTCTGTCAACTGAAGAATGCGCCCTAGAACGGATCTGCCATTTCCTCAAGCGCCACATCTGCAGGCGCGTTGATAATGGGAGCTTTCTTCCGAAAGCGTCACGGTTAACTTGGCTTATGGCCGTTGACAAGCCTTTATCATGAACAGAATAAGATGTTGGCATCCCAACGCGGCTTCTTGAGGCTTTCTCTTCCTGGGTGAAGGCACGCCATTCTGGTCCTTTATCCATCATTTGCCCGTACAAGACGAGTCCGCAGTCGCCGCAAACAGTCTCACCAGTATCATAATCATGGATAAGGTTTACACTACCGCATTCTGGGCACTTGTCCCCCAACATTTGCTGAGACCGTGTCACTTTCTTTCTTTTTTCCATCTTTTCTGTCTCTATCACATGGAGTATGGTCATAACAGGATAACCTTCACAAAACGCAATTCCTCATATTACGTATCTATTTGAGCGATTAGATAATTAGTCCCTAATAGGGCGAGCGCAGGGTTTTCCTACTCTTTTGTAAGGGTTATTTCCATTGTTGAAACCATCCGTGCTCTGTTTTCGCCTTCTCTTGGTGGCATCTCCTCTGTTCCTATCGCGATTTTGCTTACTTTTAAGTCTTTTAGGAAGCGATTTCTGGTTATTTCAGCTGCGTCAACTGCCGTGGTGATCGCTTGTCCTCGGGCTTTCAAGGTTATTTCCTTAGCGTTGGATGCCGATAGGCTTGTGATGATCGCTAGAACATAGCTCATTACTGGTTTACTTCCAATGAAAACAATTCCCGATTTTTCCGCCATTTTCCATCACTCCTTTCATCATTTATCGTAACGTGTGGCGTTGCTGTGTTCTTCTCGTCCTTCAACGACAGAACGCTACTGCCCTATACTACGCAAACTTCCTTATAAGGCGATTAGACAACAGAGCATCCTGAGGATCTTTTCACGCGGCTCCCTTATCCAAGATTCCGGTTTTAGACACAGCATTCGCTTCGCATTCAGGTGATAGGTTATAATCCTTGTTTATTGTCACTATGTAATTCTAGGAAGGAAGATTTAGGTTGAAACGATCTAGGAAAAAGCAAGAGAAAAGAAAACGATTGTTGAAAAGAATGAAAAGTCAAAGAAAATGGAAACATGGAAAGAGCAATGTTGAAAAAGTAAGAAGAAAAGAAGAAGCGCTCGCGCGGAGTCTTTGTAGGTTATGAGAAAGCTCATGCACTCAGGATTCTCCTTGGTGCCATCATTCCCAGAAAAATTAGTGAAAAACGGAACGATCGCTCTTCTATCTTTTTTATCATTTACTACACCTTGCCTTGTTTGATATTCGTTTTTTGCGGTTCTTTTGTGTGGTTTTATGGTTGAAAAATGCTTCTTTTGTCAGGGAACAGCCAAAACAAGCCCATCAGAATTTGTGCGTGCGCTTATCTAAGCTCTTCTTTTTCTTCCGGCGCTTCTGCTTCTTTTTTCAATTTGGGAATTAGGTTCCTTGCCCATTCTGTCTTAGTGGAGCAAGCTTCACGCAATCGTGGAGAAGTAATGGGTTTCCATTCTTGAGCCACTGCAAGCATTCGACTTTTGGATCTACTAATCTTGCCTTTTCGTTTGGGCTTTTCTTTTCTTATCGGTTTATAATGTTCAGGTTTCATATTCGATCCCCGCTAGTTCAAGCTTAGATACCTAACATATATAGAAGTTTTGTTTTAAGGTGGCTGTTGAGATTGCAATCATTGCATGCTTCATCTGAAAAAGTTTACGTAACCGTTTGTGATGTTGTAATGATGTTGGGAGAAAGGATTTAGTGCTTCTATCAGAAACATATTTAGCGGAGCGTTGAAGATTGAGCGAAGTTCAGCTGAGAGTTCTGGATTCCAGACAGAGAGATGTGGCAAGAGGAATCGCTAGAATAGACCAGAGAACAATGCAAAAGTTAGGGGTTTCATCTGGAGACGTAATAAGTTTTCAGGGAAGAAAAAGACGTCGGCGATCGCTTGGCCAGCGTAATCTGAAGACCAGGATCCAAGCATTATGCGAATTGATGGGTTCTTACGTAAAATTGCCGGCGTATCAATAAACGAGTACGTTGTAGTTCGCAAGGCACTCTACAGACTCTACGATCACTCCATCGTGGCTCTCAGGCGGTCGCGCGAGAAAGAAACAGGCTGGTTATCTTCAACTGGAGACTCCAACCAGACCAACTGGAAGGCTTTATCCTAAACCAAAAGTGCCGTGTTCTTGAAAAACTGGAAATCCGGCTTGAATACGAGAAAAGCCACGAGTTTTTACAGCTGCCAAAGGCCAGGCTGCAAGCGATTCCCTTTCGAAGAGGCATTTGAGCTCCTCTTTAAATGTCCCGCCTGCAACAAACCAATGATGTACCTCAACAACGACCGGATCGTTGATATCCCAACCCGAAAGATTGAACATATAAAAGTTCTGTGAGCGTTGAAATGTTAGAGAATTATTCCATTCATGCATTTGCCAAGCATTACTGAGCCGTTCTATTTTACATTGTGCCTTCATCAAAGACCGTAGGGGCCATTGATTGAGAGATTATGTGTGCGGCACTGTGCTTGACGAAAAAACAGCAAAATTCAGGATAAATTTTGAAGGCGAGACATACTACTTCTGCTCCGCGAGTTGCAAAGAAAAAATTCGAACGCCATCCAAAGAAGTTCGTTAAATAATCTACGTTTCATAGAAATCTACTCATTAAATCTGCGCGTGCATTCAAAAAACACAGTTGTAGCAGTCAAACCTAACTATACAACATGGAGACTTTCAGCGGCTTCACCAAACTATCGCCTCCTTTAATGTAAAGGCGGCGTCCCGAAAACGTGAGAAAAAAGGGAGAGTAACCTATATCGTTATTAGCTTTCTATTTAGTTTTCTTTTTACTTCCTTTTTTCTTCTTTCCGGTTGGACATTTAGACACGTCAAGACCTCGAATCTACAGTACTCAGCGATTTTTGTATATATAATTTCGTATACACTCGTTATCTTGGCACATACCCAAAAACTGTCCCAAGCTTGGTTATTAACAGTACTTGAACCCGTTTGGGTATGGGGACGGGCAGCCCCACAGAACCCAAACCAGCTTGGGCACGGGGACGACAGAAGCATCCGTTCTAAGCAGACGAGTATCCTTGAATGTTCAGGTGGTCTCTCGATATAGAGGATTGGTCCATAGCAGTTTTTTAGTATGCATTCTTGCTTCTACAGTGGGTGAAAGGATGAAAGCAAAAGCCTTACCTCTGAGTTTTGCGTTGGCGCTTTTCCTCCTGCTGATTGTTCCATCAACGTTCGCTTGCGGAGTCTGCGAAGTCACAATAACCAAAGAGCCACTGTACTCAGGATACACGAAGCCAGACGGCACTTGGGTTACATCTGCTCCAACAACCGATCTTCAGCTACATACCTACTACGATTGGTGGGTTCAGATAGAAGTGTGCACGCCATACACCATAACGGATGTCAGAGTCGCTGACAGGTTCGGAGCAGAGTTCGGCGTGAGCGTAGTCGACTACACCGGACGAACGGATGGTTCACACGAAGCACCAGTACTTACGACACAAGGCAAGTCGGAGAAGGTGTTTCTGAACTGGCACGTTGGCACAATAGAGGCGGGACAATGCGTTTCAGTGTGGCTGCACGTCTGGACAGACCGCAACCCAGCCTGCAAACAGGAATTCACGTCGTGTGAAACATACTACATGAACTCCGGAGCAGTTGTCAAATGGCTAGACAGTTGCGGCGTACAGCACAGCGCTGAGACAGACCCAATAGTCGTCTCAACAGTCTTGTCCTCATAACCCTTTTTCTTTTCAGAAACTATGACGTGGCACCTAACCAGCATAAAGAAACGCGTCACAACGAACGAGAAAGCTGGGGAACGCCAACCCACCTGAGCTATGCTCATAAGCGTGTGTTGGCTGTTTGAGTCCTATTTCGAAAGTGCCTTTGCGACTTCACTCGCCCAGTTCTTCGCCTTGTCCAGTTCTCCTCCTTTCAGTTGCATTTCGTTCATCTTGCCTTCCACGTAAGCAACCAGCGGAGGAGCGATTATCCCGAACCCCAAGCTCTTAAGCTTCTTCTCAATGCCTTTTGCCGCATTTCCAGTAATCCTCCCTTGCAGTTGCGTGTCGAAAGCAGCCGCCGACTTCCCGGAAAACTCTTTGTCCGAAAAACCGTTGAGAAACTGCATTATGCCGCCTGACGCTCTCAGATACATCGTGGCGACCCGGCAATGAGACAATCATGATTCTTGACTGCTGCTCGGTCAACGTCCTTGACAAAAAAGGAATCAACCTCGACTTCCTTTTCCTTCAAGACTTCACCAATGGTCTCTGCAACCTTCGCCGTCAACCTCGAAGGAGAAACTGTATCATATACTATCAAAACTTTCATCCAATGGAACCTCCTCACAAGTTAGCAGACTTAATCTAGAAACTGCACCCTCTTAAAGCTTGCCACGTGCACCAGAATAGGAATCAAGCACCGAAAACACAGCGTCCAGATCGACCCAAACCAGGCAACGGCAGCCCATGATTGTCCGGCCGCGAGAGACTGAAAAGGCCGAAAGACCATCTGAAAACTGTCATGGGAATAACAGACTTCTGTTCACAAAACCGCTCCCAGTGCGCCAAACGCACCGCGTTGTCTTCATTCATGCAAATTTCGGATTCGAAATCTTTGTAGAAGAGTGGAGGATTGTTCTAGACAATTGCCCTAGATTTTTCATTCTGCATCTTTTAAATAAGGCGCGCCTGAACAAAACTGGGGGAAAGGAGAAAACTGGCACGGCGGAAGTCGTCGCCCTAAAGTTTTCTTGTCTACTCCCGTCAGGGGGAGACACAACAGTGGAAACGTTAGCGGACAAAGACACAGTCAACGAAATTAGGACACAGTGGAAAAAGCTGTGGCGAGAGCGGATAGACGACAAGGTGAAAGCTGAAGGAATTGCCAGCGTCGACTACTCCATGTTGTTTGTCGAGAAGGGCACTGTTGTGTTCGCAACAAGAGACTTCAAACCCCTCAGCCTCACAGATATCCTTACACAACATAGACTCAACGCAAACGTGCACATCCCTCCAGACCCATCAGTCGGCGGATGGGGAAAATTCATACGCACAACAATAGGCGGTCAAGCTGCCTCGAAACGAATCAAACGTCGCGACAACGTCATCCTTCCGGAAAAGAGGCGGCAGCACCTCAAGAAGGGCGGCCGAGGCTGGCTTCACCTCACATAGACCCTCATTACAACCGTCAATTTTCAAGTGCACAGCTACACGGGTGAAAAGCGTTGCGAAGCTACAGAAACAGGCTAGACATAGTTGCGGACGTGCTTCACGTCGTCAGCCGCAGGGCAAGAAAAACGCAGATAATGTACCAAGCCAATCTGAGCTTCACTCTGCTCAACAAGTATCTGATCGAAGCTACGGAAGCAACGCTGATAAGACTCGATGAGAAGGAAGGCTTTTTCATGCTGACCCCAAAGGGGAAAAGGTTCCTCGAGAAGTACAGGGAATACTCAAAGACAAACAAGCATGTGGAACGACAACTCAAGACAGTGCAGACCAAGCGCAGAACGCTTGAGGAACTGTGCCCAAGCAAATGACCGACGAGCGCGATCGTGCGCCACCAAGAAGCCGCACCGACGAAAAGAGTTAAGATTCACATGTGATATCTACGACTGGAACCATCAATGAAGCCGGGGAAAACAGCCGCCAACCTCATTGCGACGCTCATGCTGCTTGCGCTCACAGCGGTTGCGCTGACGTTGGCTCAAACGTCTCAGGACGCCATTTCAGCAGTGTCCGAGGCTGAAAGGCTGCTGGCGGAAGCATATAAGAAAGCGGCCGACGCCGAAAGGGCCGGAGCAAACACCACGGAACTGGTGCCGACTCTCGAACGAGCTGGCCGATATCTCTCAGACGCCAAAATCGCGCTTTCACAGGGACTTTACGACAATGCCTTTGCTTTTGCAACCCAGAGTCAAGTTGAGCTTACTGGGTTCAGCTCAAGAGCAGAGTCGCTGAAGAACAGCGCAGAGCAGTCACGAATCCTGGATGTTTTGGTCAATGTCGTGGGGCCGCTGCTGGGGGCAGTCGGCGTGGGAGTTGCAGGGCTTGTTGTGTGGGGTCGCGTCTCGAGTAGGATGAACGTGCAGAGGCCTGGTGATGGAACTCAAGGAAGCTAAAGGGATCTTTTTCATTGCCGTTGCCGCTGCCAGCTTGCTGGTGGCTTCGCCTGCCCTGAGCAGAATCTTCACGTCTCCTCGAGCTGAATACTTCACCGAGTTCTGGCTTCTCGACCAAAACCGCGGCACCAGCAACTACCCGTTCAACATCAGCCGAGCGCATGACTACGCGGTTCTGCTCGGAATAGCAAATCGACTCGGAAGCCTCGCATACTACATGGTTGAAGTCAAGTTCCGCAACTGGACAATGCCAGCGCCAGACCCCTTGGGCAAGAACCCCAGCCAGACAACCCCGCTCCTCGACATCCGCATCTTCTTAGAGGACTACGGAAACGGCGAATTGTCCATCACGTTCTCCTTGGACTACGAGATCGACTCGGCCGAACAGCGGGCAAGCTTCCACAACATCACGCTGAACGGAAGAGTCTTTGACCTAAACGACCAGATAGCCTCATGGGACCCCATCAGAAAAGACTTCTACGCCAATCTATACTTCGAACTGTGGATTTACAATTCCACTCTGGACGATTTTGAATATCACAATCGGTCTGTCGGATTGCGTCTGAACATGACCGACCTGTAATCGAGTCGTCCACCCTATGAGCGTTCATGCGAGGTCGTCCTCAGCTCCCTGCTTAAAAGAGACATTAATCATTCAGGACCTAGATTCCACATTCCGAAATCAGAAATACTGGGAATTGGAAAGCAAACAGTATATCCGAAGTATGTCAAAGTGTTAGTTAAAGAGTGAGACAGCGGAACAGTTGAGGTAGCCCCAGTTGGTGTTCAAGTCAAAAACAGTGATCGCAATCGGCGCGCACCCAGATGACATTGAACTGGGATGCGGCGGCGCCCTCTGCCAAGTCACTTCGTCGGGAGGAAAAGCCATAGCCGTCTTCATGACCAAAGGCGAACAGAGCGGAAACCCTATCGTGAGAATGGAAGAAAGTAAAAGAGCACTGGAAGTCCTCGGAGTCAAAGACGTGTATTTCGGAGATTTTTCCGACACAGAAATCCCCAGCTGCCGAAAAGCCATAGACTTTCTAGAGCAGTTCTTCACCACATACAGGCCCGAAATGGTCATAACACACACGATCAACGACATCCACCAAGATCACCGCCAAGTCGGCTGGCTTTCGATCGCGGCCTTCAGGAGTGCCCTCAAAGTTCTGGCATACGAGACGCCCAGAGTGACCCCTTCGTTTTCGCCGACCTACTTTGTTGACATATCGGACTGTGTGTCGCTGAAGTGGAATGCGCTCAAATGCCACTTGTCCCAAAAAGAGAAGCGCTACCTCACCTACGAGTCAATGGTAAACCTCGCATCCTTCAGGGGAAGCCAAGTTGGAATTCCCGCGGCTGAAGCGTTTGAGGTTGTGAGGTATGTTGAGAAACGGTAAACTGAGAGCCTCCGTGGGATAGATGTGATAGCGGCAGGGCACCAACCGAACTATTTGCCGTGGCTGGGTTTCTTTGACAAAATGTCCAAATGCAACGTTTTCATCATTGAAGACAACGTGCAGTACGAACAGCAAGGTTTTCAGAACAGGAACAAAGTCAAAACCTTCATGGGAGTGAAATGGCTTACCGTGCCAGTCGAGCACGAAGGAAAGCCCGTGAGAATGGACGAGGTCAAAGTGGCAAACAAGGCCGAGAAGAACTGGGCAAGCAGGCATTGGCTCACCGTGAAGTACAACTACTGCAAGGCCCCCTACTGGAGCGACTATGCCGACTTCTTCGAGCAAACCTACAGTCAAATGTGGGACAGACTAATTGACCTGAACATGCACATGATCTATGGTGTGAAGAAGTTCCTGAAAATAGAAACACCGATCGTGCTGGCCTCGTCACTCAACGTTTCAGGCAAAAAGAGCGACTTCGTGCTGGAACAGTGTAAAACACTCGGAGCAACGACACACCTTTCGGGCACGGGGGGACGCGACTATCTGGACTTGGAAAGCTTTAGCCGCGCAGGGATAAAGGTGGTTTTTCAAGATTTTAGGCACCCAGTTTACCAGCAGCTTCATGGAGACTTTGTCCCTGACCTTTCCGCAGTCGACTACCTGTTCTGCACAGGCGCGAGAGATTGGGGAATCATGGTGAACCGGCAGGGGAGGGTCGAGTAATGGATGAAGTGAAATCATCCTCGCCCTACTTCGCGAAGGAAGAACTGGAAGCCGTCTTGAAGGACATCAGGCAAATGCTGCTTGGCGGAGTGCTCACGGAAGGACCACACGTCAAGCTCTTCGAGAAGGAGTTTGGAACCTACGTGCAAGCAAGGCACGCAATTGCGGTGAACTCCGGAACTGCAGCGTTGGAAATCGCGCTCAGACACTTTAAGCCCGAAGGCGGAGAAGTGATAGTGCCTACAAACACGTTTGTGGCTACTCCAAACACCGTCATCTTCGCCGGCGGCAAGCCAGTGTTCGCCGACATAAGGGCGGACACTCTGTGCTTGGACCCCGACGACGTGCGGCGAAGGATCAACAGAAACACTGTGGGCATCGTGGTCGTGCACATAGCCGGACTCGTTTGCCCGCAGATACGTGAACTCATGGAGCTGTGCAGAGAGAATGATTTGTTTCTGATCGAAGATGCAGCTCATGCCCATGGCGCCAAGGCCGAAGGGAAAATGGCCGGCACGCTGAGCGACTGCGGTTGCTTTTCGTTCTTTCCTACCAAGGTGATGACGACTGGCGAGGGAGGCATGATTGTCACAGAAGACGATGCGCTTGCAGACGAAGCACACGTGATTCGGTCACACGGTCAGAACGAGCGGCGCTTGATGGTTGCGTTGGGGCACAACTGGCGCATGAGTGAAGTAGCGGCGATAATCGGGAGACACCAGCTAAGAAGTCTGAACAGCTTCGTGGAGAGAAGAAACCAGATTGCTGAAAGCTACAACAGACACCTCGCGAACGTGGGAGGACTGGAGATTTTCCGGACGCCTCCACGGTTCCGACACAGCTACTACAAGTATCCCGTGAGAGTTGGCGACGAAGTCGACCGTGACGGCCTCGCGCAGGTCCTTCGAAACGAGTACGGCGTCGAGACTGGAACGGTGTATGACCCGCCGTGCCACTTGCATCCGTTCTACATGAGAAACTTCGGAACGCGCATGGGAGACTTTCCAGTTTCGGAAAGAGTTCTCAGAAAGGTTCTGTGCTTACCCATGCATGTTGGCATGGACGAAAAAAGCGTTGACAGAGTCGTGCGTTCACTTGACGAGAGCATGGTGAGGCCTGAAATTGCCAGGAGAACGTAGGCGTGGCGGCAGGACGAATGAACGGCCACGACGAGAAAAGGCAAAGCGACGCCGCCTATGGGGACGACACGCTTCAGCGGTTCCCAGTCAGACGACGCGAGTTGGATCGGTTCAAGTTCGGCAAGAGACAGTACTATCGGCTGACGGCGACGTGCGATCGGCGAATGCCATTGTGCCTTGACGTGGCGTGTGGGGGCAAACCTTTCCCCAAGGCCGCGGTTCTCTGTGACTTGCACGTAGAGGGAGTTCCTGACCGCTGCATGGACAGTCTGGTGACCTGGGGCAAGCCATTCGTATGTTGTGACTGCCGCTTCCTACCTTTCGCGGATAAGGCGTTTGACTTCGTGACGAGTTACTACCTTGTTGAGCATACAGATGAGCCTGGAAGGCTGCTCAAGGAGTTGCGCCGCGTGTCAAAGCACGGCTTTGTCCAATGTCCCTCATGGCTGAACGAAGCGTTCTATGGAGAAGAAGTTCACAAGTGGATCGTCTTCAAGAAGGACAGTGGACTGTTCGTGGCAACTGTTAGACGCAGCAGACTGCACGCACTAATCGGTTTTGTATTCCACCAGCTCTATCGCAGCAGCATATGGCAGATAACACACGCGATTCTCGACGAGATGTTCCACCTTTTCACTGTCCAATACGTATTCTAGGAGTGTCTGTGAGCGTTGGGAGAAAAAAAAACCGTCAGGTCGTCAAGGCCGTATTTCCCCACGGAAGACATTGAATCACTTGTCTGCGACGTGGCCACGGCGCTTGAAGAAGGACTCTTGAGGAACGGCAGGAATCTGAGACTTTTCGAAGCGATGTTTGCGGAGTGCGTTGGAGTGAGGAACGCTGTCGCATTTGACTCGGATCAAAGCGCGTTAGAGGCTGCATTGCAGCATTTTGGTATCGGGGGCAAGGAAGTGGCGGTCTGCACGAACAGCTTCATCTCCGTGCCCAACAGCGTTGTGTACGCTGGCGGCAAGCCGGTTTTCGTGGACATCTGCGGAGACACGCTGTCCATGAACCCAGACAGCTTGGCTGAGGCTGTCTCGAAGGAAACGGCCGGAGTCATAGTGACGCATATTGCTGGTTTTCCAAACCCCAGTCTCCCAGAGATAATGGACCTGTGCAGGGAGCGCGGACTCTTCCTGATTGAGGATGCGACGCATGCAACTGGCGCCGTTTTCCGCGGCCGAAAAGTCGGACAGTTCGGAGACGCTGCGGTCTTTGCATTCACACCGACAAAAGTCATCACGACTGGCGAGGGCGGAATGCTCGTGACGCAGGACCATGAGCTCGCAGAGGAAGCACAGAGAATCAGGTACTACGGTTCTGGAAAGGGAAAGACGTGCTTTGCCAGCCTCGGGAGACACATGATGATGCCTGAAATATCAGCCATACTAGGCGTTTACCAGCTCCGACGCCTGAATGAGTTTCTTGATTGCAGAAATGCCATCGCAAAGATCTACGATCGCGAACTTGGAGGTTCAGCGGATTTTGAGGTCATCGAATGCTCTTCTGACTGCCTGTGCAGCTACTACAAATACCCGGTCAAAATTGGCTTGGGAATCTCGAAAGAAAAGCTCGTAAACTGGCTGGATATGGAGTGCAGAATCGAGACAGGCAACGTCTTCTATCCTCCTTGTCACATGCAGCCAGTCTACCAGAAGCTAGCCGATTCGTGCACAAGAGCCGACCTGAACACGGCTGAAGAAGTGCTAGCTCGGACAATAACGTTGCCCATGCACGTTGCGTTGACTCAAGAAGACGCTCGGTACGTTGCAGGAAGTCTCAAGTCTTTTGCAGCAATGTCACGAGCGAAATAAGAAAAATCGACGATGGTGACGCGCATCCCTTGATCATTCTGTTTGCGTTATGGGCGACGCTGTTCACCGTCTTCGTCGCGAGCCTCGGGTTCACGTACGCCTATCTTCGACGACAGTCGTCCCGCCCGTGGAGTCTGAAGCTTGACGAGAGCTTTCGGCCGACGCTCTCAGTTCTTGTTCCAGTTCACAACGAAGAAGCCAATGTGACTGCAAAACTTGAGAATCTGAGAAAAGCCTCCTATCCAGCAGACAAGATGGAGATACTCATCGTTGACGATGCCTCGACCGACTCGACTGTCACGAAAGTGTCGCGCTTCATCGCGGAGAATCCCGACATGAACGTGAGAATCTTCACGGTGGGACCTCGTTCGGGCAAAGCGCGGGCGCTGAACAGGGCGCTCAGCGAGACAAGCGGTAGCATTGTTGTCATTTCCGATGCTGACTGTTTGTGGAGTGACGGACTGTTAGAGAAGACCCTGCCCTACATGGCGGACCCGTCCGTGGGAGCCGTGAGCGGCATGCAGCAGGTAGCCAACAGTCCCGAATCTTGGTCAACACGCGCCGAGGAAGACTACCTGAGACTCTCTTCTTTGCTGCGAGTCGGTGAATCGAAGATCTACTCAACGATCAGGTTCGAAGGCGGCGTGAGCCTGTACAAGCGGTCTGCCTTCGAGAGCTTCGACGACAGAACGGGGGCTGATGATTCGGGCACGGCCTTGCGGATCGTTCAGAACCGCATGAGAGCAATCGTTGTTCCCGAAGCAATTTTCTACTCATCTTCACCATCAAAGCTCTCTGACAGACTCCACATCAAGGCTCGAAGAGCGAACCATCTTATATCGCTGTGGACGAAGTGCCTCAAGCTGTCAGCGGCGAAGAAGCTTGCATTGCCAAAGAAAATTGCAATTCCGAACTTCATGCTTTTCCTGTTCAACCCACTGATTCTCATACTTCTCGGCGCCACGACGATTGCGCTGGTTGCGCTGTATCCGTTGTCCATTTTCTCACTGTTTGTTCTGGCCATCGTCGCGGCTGCCGCGGTCTTGGCTCGAAGAACCTTCGTGGAAATAATAGTAGACAACCTCGTGCTGTTTTATGCACTGGTAGGCTTCGCTTCTGGAAGACGATATCTGTCATGGGAGTAAGGAGGATGGATTTTCATGAAGAAGTTTAGAGTCGGACTCGTGGGGCTCGGGAAGATGGGAAGGCTGCACATGCTGAACTGCATGAAGCTAGAGAACACTTCAGTCGTGGCCGCCGCCGACCCGTCCGAGAGGGCTCTTAGGAAAGCTAGAAAAATGGGCGTGCAGGCGACCTACACGGACTACAACGAAATGATCCATAAAGTGAAAAATCTTGATGCGGTGATTGTTTCCACCCCGAACTTTCTGCATTTCGACTCGATAAAGGCTGCTCTCGAAAATGGCATCAACGTGTTCACAGAGAAACCGCTGGCTGTAAATGTGAGTGAATGCCAGAAAATCGTGGACGCTGTTCAGAGCAGCGGAAGGAAGCTCATGATCGGGCACAACATGAGATTTGTGCCTGCCATCGAAGCCATGAAAAGAGACCTTTGGCGGGGCCACATTGGAAGCTTGGAGGTCGCCACTATAGAGGAGGTGATCAACGGCCCCTTTTCTCATCCCGCTGTTCCGACTCCGGTTGCTGACTGGTGGTTTGACCCAAAAACTTCGGGAGGAGGCGCCCTCATAGACATCGGCTACCACATGATCGACCTCTTCCGATTCTTCACAGACGAAGACGCAAGAGTCAGGTACTCGAGCTTGAGTCACAAGTTCGATCTTCCAGTGGAAGAAGGAGCGATAGTGTTTCTATCCTCCGCGAGGTCGTCTGTCCAAGGCATAATAAACGTGGGCTGGTATCAGCGTTCCATATTTCCAAAGTACAATTTCAGAGCGATACTTCACGGAAACGCGGGATACTTGTCCACCGAAGATCTTGCCCCCCGCGACATCTACATGCACGCGGTGAAAGAAGGCATGAAAAACATCCTGAGACGAGCATCCGGGAGAAGAATCAGACCTCTCTCGTACACCTATTACTATGAGTCCTACTACAAGGAGCTCGAAGCTTTCTTCAGATGCTTGGAGAACGACATGGAACCCCCAGTCACAGCCCTTGACGGCCTCAAGACCATTGAAGTGATTGAGGAGTCCTACAAGATGAACAAGGAGACGAAAGAGGATGACTAGCGGCAGGTCCGTGGTTGGCCTAGTGCGAACCGAACCAGACGGAAGAGAACTCAAGGCCAGAATCCGTGAGGCAATGGATCTGATAGGCTTTAGACCTGAAGGCTCTGTGAATGCTGTTGTTATAAAGCCAAACCTCTGCTACTACTGGAACTCGGCGACGGGCTACACGACAGACCCCAAGGTTGTCGAAGCAATCATCGACTATGTCCGAGAAGAGTTCAGCGAAGACGTTTCGATTAAGGTGGCTGAGGCTGATGCATCTGCCATGCGGACGAAGTATGCGTTCCCGCTGCTGGGCTATCGGAAGCTGGCACACAAGAAGAAAATCACTCTTGTCAACCTTTCCGAAGACCAAATCGTCGAGAAAGAAGCTGAGGCGAACGGCCGCAGAATATCGTTCCAAGTGCCGAAAATCCTTCTGGAGTCCGACCTGTTCATCAACGTGCCCAAGCTGAAGGTGATGCGAGCCACCCACATTACGTGTGCCATGAAGAACCTCTTCGGCTCCATCGCATATCCGAAGAAATCAAGCTACCACCAGTTCTTGAACGAAGCAATCGTCGGAATAAACAAGATTCTTAAACCAACCGTCAACGTGGTCGACGGGCTTGTCGCGCTCGGCCGCATTCCCGTCAGGCTTGGACTTCTAATGGCCAGCGAAGATGCTTTTGGCGTCGACTGCGTCGCCGCACAAGTCATGGGATATCAGCCCCGTAAGGTTGGGTTTCTGAATCTGGCTGCGAGAGAAGGACTGGGAGATCCGCGGAACATCACGGTCTTGGGAGAGAAAGTTGAAGCATTCAGCAAGGACTTTCCCAGAGAGAACAACACTTTCTTCCAACTTAAGTGGAACATTCAATTCTCGCTGCTGAAGGCTTACAAGAAACTTTCAGGCGACGTTGTTCCACCCGTTCTGGAGGACATCTGAACGCTGTCACTGGTGCATGCAATGAGACCCTTCGTGACCGTGGGCGTCTGCGTCAAAGACAGCGCACACACGCTTGCCGAAGCCATTCAAAGCATACACGCTCAGGACTACCCGCATGATCGCATGGAAATAGTCTTCGTGGACGACGGAAGCAAGGACGCCACTCCGAGCGTGATAAGGAAGTATGCCGCCGAGAAAACCATTTCTTCCCGGGTCTTCAGCACGCCGTGGCGTGGACTAGGAGCGTCAAGAAACCTCGTTGTTGAAGAGGCGAAGGGCCGCTACATCGCGTGGGTGGACGCAGACATGCTCCTCCCAAAGGATCACGTCAGCAAACAAGTGGAATTCATGGAAAAGAACCCCAAAGTCGGAATCGCAAAGGCCCGATATGGTGACGCTGAAGACAGCAACCTTCTTGGATTCTTGGAGAACGCAGCCTACGTTGCAGTTGACAGCCTGTATGGCGGTCGCCCGACGACGCGGACTCTTGGAACTGGCGGCGCAGTATACAGGATCGAGGCCATCCGGCAAGCTGGAGGTTTCGACGTCAGACACAGCGGCGTCGGCGAGGACATGGAAGCAGAATCCAAGGTGAAAGCTGCTGGCTGGGACCTCTACATGGGCAGTCCAGCAGTGTTCTACGAACGAAGGCGCAAGTCCCTGAAGGCAATTTGGAGAGAAGGATTCTGGCACGGATACGGCGGCTACAGACTGTTCAAGAAGAACAGCAGTGCTTTCGCCCTTTACAAGATGACTCCGCCCGCCGGATTCATCGCGGGCACATGGTACTCGACTGTGGCTTACAGGTTGACAGGCAGGAAAGCGGTGTTTCTGCTCCCTCTACATTACGCCTTCAAAAGGCTGGCATGGTGTCTGGGCTTCACGAAGGGACAAATCGAGAAATAGCGGAGCCGTTGTGCGGCAACGCCGTTCTTTCGGTCTGACTATGGGTTCGTCGTGAAGGTCATGACTTGGCTTGTAGCGGTGCCAGACGGGTCTCGGCTTTGAACTCTGAAGTGGTAGAGTGTCCCCGGAGACAGCCCAGTCAGCACTATTTGATGGAAAGTGACGTTCGTGCTGTCGTATATGATCATTCCTTGCAGATAATCCAAGTCCCAGTAGTTGAAGCCCACGACGTCCAAGTATCTGAAGGACGCTGTAAACAAGTCAGAAGTGTTGTATTCGACTCTGCTCGTGGCAATCAAGTCGGTAAGCCAAGTTATGTTGGCTAACGTCCGTCCGACGGAGGTTTGGACATCGCTCAACGTGAACTCACTAGGCACACTCAGCAAAGAAAGATAGTTCCTTATGTCAGGTGAACCGCTGCCGGCACCGTCGCCGGGCCCGCCATACCTCCAGATTATCCAGCCGTCGGCCCCCATACTTCGAACTTTATCGACTACAGCCTTGAATTGTTGAGGAGTCACTGGACTTCCCACTCCTGTGGTGATGAAGCAGACGAGTGGGACCTTGCCCTCGGTAACAGCGGTTACGTATTTCCGGTCGGTGTTGATGTAGTCCTCGATGCTGTCTGGACCTGTGAGCGTCGTGGTGTACATCATCGGCGCGATCATGTCCACATAACCTTGCCTCACAAAGTCCGCCGTGTCCTGTCCGAGCCAGTACCGCCAGTAGGTCGGCGAATCCTGAAACAGCGTCCAGCTAGCGACTGAGAACTCCAGACTTGGCTTGATTGCAAGCATCCACGCTCGCATGTCTCTGACCAGTTCGGTGACTGGTTTTATGCGCCACTCCATGAACTGGTCGTGGTACTTGCCGCCGAACACGACGTCGCTGCGCCAGTTGACGTTTGTGAGGCCAGTGTCCGCGAGGAACTTGGCTCGACACTCGCTGCAGTAGCATGTTTCAGCGGTCTCGTATCTGATGTAGTCGAACATGAAGCCGTCTATGGCATAGTTGCGTACCAGGTCTTCTACGAGGCTCTTGATGTGACTTCGGGTAGCCTGCTTCGTGGGACACGTCCAAGGGTATGGATTTCCAGCGTCGTCCACCATCCACAGTTCTGGCTGGTCGTCCCTGGGAGTTATCAGCACGTCCATGGAAAGATGAAGTTGCATTCCCTTCGCATGTGCTGCTGTCATGGCCTGTGTTATGCGTTCGCCTTCGACCGTGGCTGAGCGGACATCCAAGAACTCGCCGTATATTCTGTTGATTCCGTAGTTGCTGCACGTCTGCATTATGAGGTTCCAGTCAGGGTTCTCGAACGACATGCAGTGCACGAAGACGCCTCTTATCTCACTCGGATATCCGCGGTTGACTTGTGCTATCTTTCCGGTGTTCGGTATGACTACTCCGCCGGTCAGAAGCGAGAAGGCAAGTTGCGACGCAACGACGCAACCGATCAGAACCATCGCAAGCGCGTCGGCGAAGCTGATCTTCACGTTCATTTCTCTCACTGCTGTAGTGAAGATTCGTTCTATTATTCTTATTGGATTATGCCGTGCTTGAGCGACTAGATGGCTTGGTCCGACGTGAGTGTCCATGTGTTGTTCGAGAGTACAGATTGGCGAACAGATATATTAAGTCTTCTGTCACAATATACAAGCTAACGCCGCCGGAAAACTATGTAAACAAAGAAAGACAAAAGTGAAAGCCTATGCCAAACCTGAACGCGAAAACCATCTTCATGACTGTTGCAACATTCCAAGTGGCAACTACAGTGGCCGTGCTGTTCAACGTTCCAGTGGCTAGACAAGTCTTCGGCGCCGTTTTCCTGCTTTTCGTTCCGGGCTTCGTCAGCCTCTCATTACTGAAGATGGAAAGATTGGACACTGTGGAAAAGCTTCTGTTTTCCGTAGGTCTGAGCGTGGCGTTGACGATGCTGATAGGCCTCGTAACAGATCAGCTGGGCACGATCGCAGGCTTCTCCCAGCCGCTCACTCTGCTTCCCGTGATGATAGCACTGCAGGCGTACACGCTTTTGGCAGCAGCTTTTACACATTTCAGACTGGAGAAACAACATCAAAGGAGCAGTAAGAGCCTCAAGATTGCGGTAATAGTCTTGCTTTCCGCAATTGCGATAGTGTTGTGTACTTTTGGTGTTTACTACTACGTGAGCCCCAGCCGCAACATGTTCCTCGTGGCAGGCCTTGTCACGCTGGCAGCACTCATGATCTTGACAGTTGCTTGGGCAAAGAACCTGCCCGGAGGATTGCTGGCATTGGTGGTGTTGACCGTTTCCGTGGCGCTGCTGTTCCAGACTTCGCTCGCGTCTCCCTACATATTCGGATCCGACATCCACACGGAATATTACATGATGAAGTTGACCAGAGACAGCGGCTACTGGAATGCTTCCCGATACTTCTCTGACCCGGGGTATGGCAGATTTAACACGATGCTCAGCGTGACCATCCTTCCGGCAGTCTACTCGGAATTCCTCGGCGGTGACCTCACGTGGGTGATCAAGATAATGCTTCCAGCGATGTTTTCACTCGTGCCGCTCGGCCTCTACAAGTTCTGGCAGGAAACCGTGGACAGGAAACAAGCGTTGATAGCCACTTTTCTTCTTGTGAGTCAGATGACCTTCTTCACGGAGATGCTTGAACTCGCCAGGCAGATGGTCGCTGAGTTCTTTCTTGTGCTGCTCGTGCTACTTCTGTTCAGAAGCAAAAACCAGTTTGACTGGAAAGGCAAACTCTTGTTCGTTCTCTTCACGTTTTCCCTGGCAGCCTCACACTACGCTCTCTCACTAATCTTCCTCTTCTACATCCTATCGGTGTGGGCCGCACTGCGAGTTTTCAAACGCAAAATCGCCATCCTCAACTCGTCACTCGTTCTCACAGCGTTCGTAGTCACCTTCTTCTGGTACATTTACACCTCCTACTCGGCACCGTTTCAGAGCATACTTCAGTTTGCGGATAATGTCTACCGAAATCTCGGCGACTTCTTCAACCCGGCTTCTCGAGGAACGGAGGTGGCTCGCGGACTTGGGATGGAAGCGGCAACGTCGACACTTCAGCTGCTTAGCAGAGGATTCGCTTATGCGACGCAGCTTTTCATTGTGGTCGGCTTTCTGGTCGTAACATTGCGAAGAAAGAAGACGGGAGGAAATGGCATGGAGTCTTTCGTGCTCTACTCGACCAACATGGTTCTTCTCGGCCTATGCATTGCGTTGCCCAATTTTGCCGCAACGCTGAACATGACGAGGTTCTACCACATAGTACTGTTTTTCCTCGCCCCACTCTTCGCCATAGGCTGTGGCACCTTTGTGGGATTCGCCTTGAGACGAAAGCACGAACTTGCTGCGTCTGCTCTCATGATGGCCATAATCGTGCCCTACTTCCTTTTCCAGACCGGCCTCGTCTACGAACTTGCCGGTACACAGACGTGGTCCATATCGCTTGGCAAGTACCGTATGGGACAGAGTCTCAACGTGGATTTCGGCTATGTGACCGCTCAAGAGGTCGCATCAGCAGAATGGCTGAACGCCAACACTGAACAGGAAAACCTGCGGGTTTACGCGGACTTCCACATCTTCTGCGCCCTTGCCGGATACGGCTCAATCTACAGGGACAGCCTAATCATGCTCTCCAACACAAGCCAACCCGCCAGCAACGAGTATGCATATCTTGGCGAACTCGCGGTCAGGTACGGGAAGATCATCGGGTCTGATTCTTGGAACACAACTGACATCGTTGATTTTGGATCATTCACGACCATTTACACAAGTGGTGACTGTGTAATCATAGAAAATACGGCAGGCACACCATGAACCTAATTCCTATTTGAGGGGGGTTGAACAGCAATTGCATGTCTGCATGATCTCGGGTCTCGCAAAATTCGCCGGCGGACTGGAGACGGTGGTCAATGAACTGGCCGAGAGTCTGACAAGCCGGGGCCACCAAGTCACAGTCTACGGTCGGTACAAGGAGGATTTTGTTGAACAGAACGGGCTGCTCAGAACGGTTGGAGTGTGCCCAAGTGAACTATTGCCGAGGCGACTAAGATTCGCCCACTATGACAAATACGCCTACAATCTCAAAGTGTGGAAGAAAACTCTGCGCGACGGGTCGTTTGACGTGATTCATGGTCACGGCGACAACTGCTTCTTCTCAGCACTGCTCCGAGACACGACACCCCTCATTGCCACGTTCCACCTTACCCAAATCGGCTGCTTCCACGTTCTTCACGAACAGAAGATCGGCCCCAGAGCGTTCCCCGTCTTCATCCCAGAGATGACTGCGGCCCACAGAAGCGACATTGTGGTTGCATGTTCGAAAGCGGTAAAAGGAGAACTCGTCGGAGGATACAAAGTCAACCCGAACAAGGTGCGACTGATATACAACGGAGTCAACACAAAAGTCTTCCGACCCCTCGACAAGCAACATGCAAGAAAGGCCCTTGGTCTGCCTCTTGACAAAAGATACCTGCTGTGGGTGGGAACCAACCCGAAACCCAAAAGGCTGAACACAGCAATCGAGACAGCAAAAAGCATGGACAACACTTGCCTGTTGATCGCCGGCGTTCCGGGAGTGACCCGAGGGTGCACGGTGTATTTTGGACAGATCAACGACTCCTCACGCATGCGAGTGCTCTACAGCGCTGCAGACGTGCTGGTTTTCCCGACGGCGTACGAAGGCTTCGGACTCACCGCAATTGAGTCCATGGCCTGCGGCACTCCAGCCATTGTTTCACGATTTGCCCCTGTGACCGAATTGTTTGAGCGCTCGCTGGCGACCTTGGTTGCCACAAGCCTCGACGCTGCCGAATACAGGGAGAAGGCAAATTGGCTGCTGTCTGACCGCTCCAGCTATGAAGCACTTTCTGTTGAAGGCAGAAAACTTGCGGAGAGACTGACTTGGGAACGACAGGCAAGAGAATACTGGAAGCTCTACGAATCACTCACATAGTGCTAGAGCGGTGCAAATCCACCGTCCAAGGTGATGGCCATTGAAGATCGGCATCTTCTATCCAACATTGAATGTCTGTGGCGGAGCCGAGTTCGTTACGGTCGTCATGGCAAACGCCCTTGCAAGACAGAAACAACACGTAATCCTGTTCACCAACGACAGAGTCAGCCAGCCGATGCTTGAATCGTATTTTGGAGAAAGTCTGAATCCTTCAGTGAAATCCATCCCCCAATCATCCCTCTTCAACCCCCGAGGGCTATTGGACTTCTACCAAACATTTTACCGAACACTTGCACTGAAGCTCAGATGCGACGTCCTGGTTGACGTCTACTCAAACTGTGTTTTCCCTTGGGGAGACGTGTCCTACGTCCACTTTCCATTCCTCAATAGCTCATTCTATACACCTCGGTTTCCGTACTGGAAAAGCCGGCACCTTTTGCAGATGGGAGCACTTCCCTACGTCGCTGTGGAAAAGAACGCCGTCAGCTACGAGGACAAGCTTGTGCTTGCCAACAGTAGATACACCGCAGACGAGATCAAGCGATTCTCCGGAAAGCAGGCAACGGTTCTCTACCCTCCTGTTCCATCGGCATTCTTCAAGCACAGCCCGTCGGAGCTGGAGGCTTCGCGGCGCGAGAATCTCGTCGTCACCATTTCAAGGTTCGGGCCAGACAAGGGCCTCGAAAAGATTCCGCAAATTGCCGCACGCTCAGATCCAACCGTGCACTTTGCGATCGTCGGCAGGACACATGATTTGATGGTGCTCCAGACTCTGAAAGACGCTGTTGTCAAGCTGGGGGTGCAGGACCGCGTGAAGTTTTTCACGGATTTGCCGATGAGTCAGATGGAAGAACTGCTTTTGCATGCCAAGGTTTACCTTCATACGATGGTTGGCGAGCATTTTGGCATCTCGACAGTCCAGGCGATGGCTTTGGGCTGCTTGCCTGTAGTTCACGATTCTGGAGGAGCTCGGGAGTTCGTGGAAGCTGATCTTCGCTATCGCACCGTTGAAGAAGCAGCGGAGACGGTTGCAAAGGTTCTGGCAGAGTGGTCCCCGCGTGAAACCCTGAAACAAGCAGCAAAGGCAGACAGATTCAAAGAACAGAATTTTGCGCAGCGTTTTTTGGCCTTGTTTGACTGTTTCGTTTCCTCGCGAACTCGCCGTAACAGTGGCAAGTCTTGAGAGAGTAGATTGCAAAAAGAATATTGCCAGTACCACGGCATATTACACATTCAGATCAAACTGGTTAGGGGCTATGCAACATGGACATCAAGACTTTTGTCGGTCTGTTTCTTGCCGCAATTTTGGTCATGAGCGCGGTCTACCCTGCTATCCACCTTGGCGAAGCGCAGGAACCTCCACAGGTATACGTCGCCATCTGCATTGACACAGAAGCCGACAACGACCACCCCATGACTACACAACCTCACGAAACATTCAACATCAGCGGATATCTCCCCGGAGGAACAATCGAACAGGTCTTTGACCCTGCTTTTCGCAGCTCGCACACAGACAGCTGGGGAAACCCCTGCAAGATTTCCTGGTTCATGGAAATGGATCGCTACATTGAACAGGGCATGTTTCAACCTGCGCAGGAAAATGTCTCAGGCTACGGTGGACTTCTCGGCTTGATGCTGCGATACTGGAAAAGCAAGATGGAGCTTTATGGCGATGAATTGGCCTATCATCACCATTTCATGGATTACTTGAGCGGTAAGTGGTCTCAGGTAACAAGCCTCTCAAACTATCCCTACCATGTCGAAGCCGTCAACCACATGATACTTGACTACGGCTTCTACCCAGTCAGCTTCAGAAGCGGCTGGCTCTGGGAGGACAATGAACTGAGCACATGGTTAGAGAGGTTCTTCCCGTTCGACTACGACGTTCCCTTCGGTTATGGGACCTCGTGGTGGTCAGGCTGGACTCCGTATCACCCATCACCGACGAACTATCAGGCAGCCGGAAACATGAGCCGATGGGCGACGAGAACTTTGGGTTTTGCCGCCATGGACCAGACCTTGGCCGATGAGGCCTTCCAGAAGGCTGCCAACGGCACAAGCACGGTTTTGGCCGGCTACTGCCACAACTGGAACGACATGAAGAGCCTGATTGACTATCTGCAGGGCAAGCTCAGAACTGCCTCAACAAAATATGGTGTTCCGTTCAAATACTGCAGTGCGAAAGAAGCGATACAAAAGTTTGCAGGAACAAACGATTTCATGCCGCCGACCATATCAATAGCTGAGAATGGAACCACCTACATCGTCAAATCTGATGAACGCCTTTGGAACGACAACCTCTACGTTGCACTGAAATACGCTGACGGCTCCTATCATCAAGCAACGCCAACCTACATCGGCGGAAACACTTGGCTACTCGACGCAGTTTCACTTCCCGAAGTGGCGGAAATAGGCGTCGGCGCCGTTGACGCTGCTGGCAACCCGACAACAAGAGTACTCAATCTCTCGCCAAACGTTATTCTTGAAAGCGGCAACGCGGGCTCAAGTGTCGTCTATGGTGACATGTCCAAGGCCAATGTGTCAATCTCGGCTCCCGTGGGCCCGATAATCGAGACTTACGACGGAAGAGCGGTGGGAGGCGAATATGATTTCATTCGCCGCGTAACGGTGGTCGAGCCCGGGGTGGAAACTCGAACGGACGAGCCGCTTGAGGTTTTCTTGCCGTTCGACAAAGGAACATGCTACAGCAATGATAGCCTCTGTGTCGTCCACTGGAACGGAAGCTGGGTTGAAATCCCAAGTCAAGTGTACAACGTCACTTTGTGGGATGATGGAACGGTAAAGTCTGCTACAGTACTCTGGAACATAGACGTCGGTAAAGGCGAAACCGGCCAATATGCAGTGTTGTACGACAATGACGGAGAGACGAGCGCCCCATCCTACACGGGACTTTCTGAACCGGTGGTTGTGAACAGGGGCACCGGCTTCAACATTAACACCACATGTGGAAAGGGAGACACGATAAAAATCCGGGGTGTCTACTCGGATGTCGAGAAGGACGTTGCATGGATCAATCTGAAGGCTCCACCATCATACGCTGCTTGGGACGACTGGTACATTGCTCCCGGCATATTCCACCTGTGGGCCGAAGGAGAAGACGTGTTCCAAGGAGGAACAACCGCAGGCGAAGCCAACACCGGACCAGTCACCGAACACTCAAGCGGCTCGAACTACGCTAGAAAGGGAAGCGCAGCGTCGGTCTCCTTCGAGGTAGTCGGGCCGCTCATGGTCAAGGTAAGAGTGGTTTATCCATCCAAGAACGTGGGTTCAGGCGGCACGATACAAGGCAATTTTACTGATGTCTACACTATCTACTACTCCTCGAACTTCTCAGTCACGAGAGTCAAGGTTGAACATAAACAAGAGTTGCCGTCAGCATTCACCGAGGCAGCGTGGGGCGACTGGGGACATCTGGACTTCCCCGCTTGGGATGTCGCACCAGCCCAGACGAGATTAGCATACCGGCGGTCGTCAGGCACCTACAGCGAAGCTTTGACGCCGACGGCGTTTCAGGGCACGCAGCACTCTGACTGGACTGAACGGTGGATAGCAATGTACAACGACGCCACGCCGAAACCCGCACTAGGACTGCTTTTCCTCGCTGACTCACGGCACACTGTTTCAACGAGCACTTATCGAGTGATGAACGTGGGCGGGTCTGGCAACATCTGGGGAATCCACTGGTTCCCGTCCTGGTCAATCGGCGCCACCGTCTCTGGAACTTACAATTACGAGTTCTGGTGGGTCGCCACAAAAACCACAAACCCAGACACGGTCAGAAGCGAGTACATCAAGAGAACCAACCCGGTGACTGTGACGGTAGAGCCGCCTTCTCCAAGTTTTGGCTCGGTCGCATCCGCAAAAGCTGGCTTGAACACGTCGCCTGACGGCGCTTCTTTGGCGAATGGGCAAGAACCAGAATGGTACAATTACGCTTTTGACTACCGACGAAAACTCACAATATCAGAAACTGGAACGGGTGCAAGGACAGGCGAGCCAGTCGAGGTCTTCCTGACCTTCGACGACAACACCTGCTACAGCAAAGACAGCATCAGGGTCGCCTACTGGAATGTCACGTGGACCGAAGTTCCGAGCCAAGTCTACAACGTAAGCCTCTGGCCCAGCGGCAAATTGAAGTCCGCAACCGTCCTTTGGCTGGCAAACATCGGCTTGAACGAGACACGCGACTACTACCTGTACTTTGACAAGAACGGCGAGGTGCCGCCTCCAGCCTACACAGGTCTGTCTTTGCCCAGAGTCGAGAATCGCGGCACAGCGTTCAACCTTGCCACCCCCTACGGGACGGGAGACACGATGAAGTTGAGGGCCACGTTCCAAGGCGTCGAGAAAGACGTGGTGTGGATAAACCTGAAGCAACCTTCATCCTACGTGGCTTGGGACGACTGGTACATTGCTCCCGGCATATTCCACCTGTGGGCCGAAGGAGAAGACGTGTTCCAAGGAGGAACAACCGCAGGCGAAGCCAACACCGGACCAGTCACCGAACACTCCAACGGTGTTGACTACGCGAGAAAAGGAAGTGCCACCCAAGCAGTCTTCGAGATCGTTGGCCCCCTCATGACTAGGATACGCGTGGTCTTTCCATCGCAGAACACCGGCTCCGGAAAAACCATTCCCGCAACATTCACTGACACCTACTCCGTGTACTACACCCCCGACTTCAAGGTTACAAGAATCAAGGTTGAGCAGAAGCAGGAGTTCGTTTCTTCCTTCAATGAAGCCCCATGGGGAGACTGGACGCACCTGGACTTTCCTGCGTGGGACGTGACGCCCGCTCAGACAAAGATAGCCTACAGGCGAGCCTCAGGCACCTACAGCGAAGCTTTGACGCCGACGGCGTTTCAGGGCACGCAGCACTCTGACTGGACTGAACGGTGGATAGCAATGTACAACGACGCCACGCCGAAACCCGCACTAGGACTGTTCTTTACAAGAGACGACAGACACACCATTTCAACGACAACCTACCGCATCATGAACGCAGGAGGCTCTGGCAGCATCTGGGGAATCCACTGGTTCCCGTCCTGGTCAATCGGCGCCACCGTCTCTGGAACTTACAATTACGAGTTCTGGTGGGTCGCCACAAAAACTACAAACCCAGACACGACAAGGAACGAGTACCTCAAGACGCTGAGTCCGCTGGTTTGCACCGTTGGCAACGTTGAGCCTGCGGTTGAACCTTCAAAGTACTCTCTCACTCTGGAAAGCTCACCCGTGACAGCGGACTTTCTGCTGGACGGAGTAACGCGAACTACGAATCTGACCCTCATGCTCTTCGAGGGTGAACACGTGATAGTGATGCCCGCGAACTGTTCGGCAGACGCGCTCCGCTACGATTTCGTGCGTTGGGCTGACGGGTACACGAATCGCACGAGAACAGTGAACCTTGGACAGAACACGACTCTTCTTGCGGAGTACAGCCTGCACTATGAAGTGGTTACGGTGGACTCTGAGTATCTCTTTTCAGGCTTGGTGACCGCTAAGCCTGATAGTCTAAACTTCACGGTGTCAGTCAGCTATAATGCAAGTTCAGTTAACGTGACCATACAAGTCTACGATTTCTCAAGCTCCTCCTACATGACTGCCGGAGAAGGCTTCCTCGCCTACATCTCATCGGAAACATTGGACACAGAAGAAACACACAGTCTTATCGTGACAGTTGACCCTCAACGCTGCACACTTGACGGCAACGCCAAGCTGAAGATAACGGGAGTCAAGAACACCACCTCCGCGTTCACGCAGAAAGTGAACCTGCCGAGGCTAGAAGTCTCTCACAGCACCTTGGACTACGACTACGTATTGAGAATAGTCAATCCTGCGGGCAAGTCCGACAAAACCGTAGCGCTGTCCGTCACCGCAAGCTCAGATATTGAACGAATCGAAAGCTTGAACGCGACTTTCTACGACGGACAGCGTTCAAGCGATCAGATCGTCATAGTCAATGGCCTGATTGTCAGACAAAGCGGAGACGACTTCCAGATACCCAGCGGCCACGTATTGCGCTTGAAAGTCTCCGCCGTCAACGCCAACGCCTCGGGAACCACGACACTGTACATGAGACTGACAGTGTCGATTCCAAACACCACTCGCCTCCGAGATTACGTGGTAAACCTGTTCATCGACCCGCCTCCCGCAGAAACAAGCGGCTACGCGCCGGCAGACTGGGCAATAATCGCGCTGGGGGGATATGACTACTATGCGCCTCACAGCACCAACTCGATACAGCGGGTTGAGGGCTACCTGCAGGCAAGAGGCGTTCCATATGACGTGATGCAGGACGACGACATAGAGGCGCCGGCCGACACGCCAAGCCCGGGCAAATACGCCCTGCAGTGGGCCGACGGATCGCCAAGATATCAGGTTCTGGTGCTTATCGCCAACAGCCGCCACGACCAGACCGCGACAAATGTCAACCACGTCTACTCGGCCATAGATAACTCCACAAGCGCCGTCGTCTTCGGATGGGCCGCCAGAATGGTGCCTGAGCTTCTGGGTTTGTCACCGTCAGACGTCTCATTCTTCGAGGATTACCGGACGCCATACTCCGTCGACTGCAATGTCAAGAGGACTCTCGATGACGGCTTGAAAACATACTCGGCAGGCTCAAAGATCACTGTCACCGGCCCATATTTCGACCACGTCAAGATCACGACCTCGCTAAACAACACTGTCTGGTACAACGTCACCCGGCTCGGCAACTCGTACATTGGAATGATGAACACCACATATGGCAAGGGAGAAGTGTGGTACAACGCGCTTTGCACAGACAGCAACAATTTCCTCTACCCCAACCCGACCTACGAGCTGAGCTGGGTGAACAATCACGCGGACTTCTTCGGACACACGGTCAACTTCATGCTTAACAACGTAGAGAAGATCGACCTCGGACTTCAGGGCTACAGAAAGTGGAAAGGGGCACTGGTGATACGTCTAGACCAAGACTCACACTACGGCATCGACGCTCCAATAGACGAGGCCTCACTCAAGGCGGGATGGGTCTATGACTACGCGACGTGCGTCTTGGGCTATAGAGAGCCCTATGAATGCCCACTTTCAGCTGGCCTGCCCCAAGGCTATGTTGGATCTCCGAGCCCGTTGACCAAACATGGAACTGCCACCTACTTCCGCTTCGGCGGATTGGACTGCAACTTCAAATTCATCGTGTACAACAGCACAGCTGCGGGATCTTATGACAGGATGAGACTTGACTTCGACGAGAACAAGGACTTCTCCAACGATGAGGAGTACCAAGTGTTTGGAAACATCACTTATGAGGGAATAGACGGCGTCTACTACTGGTGCTACATCGACAGCATCATCAATCCATCAAGAGTAAACTTCGCGCGGTGGCGACCTCTGCGCGAGGCAATACCAGCCGATTGGCTTCAAACTTATCGCTATTACGGAGCGACCTACGGCTGCACATTTGGGTTCCATGACTGGCAGCACTCTGACGTTGGAAATCTGTCCTTCTATCACACCTGCTACAGCTGGGATGGCTCAATGTTCGTTGCCAACCAGACGTGGGTCGAAGAAATGTACAACAGGTCAAGAGACGAGCTCGCCTACTGTTTCGGTAGCACCGGAGACGGCTTCGAAGCAAACCAGATAACCCTGTCGCACCCGGGAAACAGATACGCACCAATCACCAGAAACGCTGCTGGAAACCTTTCATACTTCATCTGGGAATATGGTTCCTACGGTGTTTCAGGAGAAGGCGAATATGAACCCGGCTTCTACATTCCCGAAAGCGGCAAACCAATCCTCTCTGCAGCGTTCGGCGGCGACACGTACGCGTCGGGCTGGGCGTTCGACGGAATCGTCGACATGGTGAGAACGCTTTACCCCGTGGTGGCCGTCTACGGGCACAACACCGGCTCCTACAACGCCTCCTACGCCTTCACGCCGTACTGCGACATGCTGAAACCAGCCAACCCCCGAGATGCGTACGCGTTCTGGGCGGATGCCCGTGCAATGCTCAAGAACAACTCGCGTGCATCATACAGAGGCGGAGTGTTGACCATCGAGTTCGCGGCTGAAAGTTCAATGAAAGACTTTGTGTGGAGAATACCACTCAAATGCGGTGGCAAGTACCTCAACGCTGTGTCGGACAGCCTTTCATCTGGCAAGATCAAACACGTCGACGGCCGATACGCGTACATTGAGTTCAGTCAGGGGCAAGGACCACAGAGGCTCGAAGCTTCTTATGGAACGAACCCTCACATATGCAGCCTCTCCGCGTATGTCGAGAATCTCACGCAGGTGTACACGGACAAGAGGCTGACGCTTCAGCTCTGGAACAACTCAGGCGCCGTCACCGTTCAAGTCAACTGTGTTGCTCTAGGCCAGCCCAGTCTGGTGCTGGTTAACGGCGTTCCAGCCTCATTTGCATACAACACAAGTACAAACGTGTGCGTTTTCGACGTGGTTCTGGGTTCGCCGAAGACCGCGGACATCGTGTGGCAGAGTGGCACCAGCGGCAGTGGAATGGCAACAGCACAAACCGTTGCGGTGCGCCACTACCGGTTGAGCGCTGCTCTTCCGTACGCAGTCCCGGCTCCTGCAGTGTCATTCAGAGACAGGCATGTAATGGCAAGACTCACGCGTGTTCTCTTCTGGAAAGAATACTAAAAGTTAAGCTGAGCCTCTGTTGCAGAGCCTCAAGGCGTCACTTGCACTGCAAAGCATATAGAGGCATTCGGCGTCACATGTGCTTTGAAGGAAATCCAACTTTCCGGCGGTGACTCAAGGCAATGAGCGCAGTGGCATTGGCGAAGCTTCGTGGGGATTCCGTGGAGGCCATAAAGGAGGGAGTCTCTGAATGCCTTCAACTGATCAACTTCGAATTCAGGCCAAGCGTCCAAAACATAGTAGTCAAGCCTAACCTCTGTTATTACTGGGACTACTCGACAGGCGAGACCACCGACCCGCGATTTGTGGCCGCAACAGCAGAACTTCTCCGCGAGAAGATTTCTCCCGGTGTCCGTGTGACCGTGGTGGAGTCTGACGCTTCTGCGATGAGGTGCAAACACGTGTTCAAAATGCTTGGCTACGAGAAGATGGCCAGAGACTGGGGTATCGAACTGGTCAACCTCTCTGAGGACGAGAACCGCCCAGCCGAAGTGACCGTCGCGGGGCAAACATTCAGGTTCAAGATGCCTAAGGCAATTGCAGAGGCAGACTTAAAGATCAACATGCCCAAGATAAAATACACTATTGAAAGCTTGAGAATAACGTGTGCGCTGAAAAACATCTTCGGCTGCAACCCGTACCCAAGGAAGTTCAGGTACCACCCACGGCTGGAAGAGACTATCGTGGCGCTGAACAAAGCGATGAAGTTCGATCTAAACCTGATAGATGGCAACATAGTCTCCGGAACCAGTCCTCGCCGTCTTGGACTTGCAATGGCCAGCACTGATCCCGTAGCCATCGACGCCGCAGCAGCATGCATTGCGGGAATCAACCCGCGAAAGATACGGTACCTAAAGTTGGCTTCTTCAGAGGGCATCGGAAGCGTTGAATTCGTCGAGAAAGGAGAACCGCTACGCCATTTTGCCGTCGCCTACCCTCGCAAGAGTCTCAGAAGGAAGCTCATGGGAAAGGCCTACAATGTGGCTATACGGGCGAGTCTGGGACGAAGACTCGGGTTGGAGTAGTGACTGAGTTGGGGGAGCATGGTTTGCGCAGAGTCGGACTGGGAATTGTAGGGCTTGGTTACATTGGTAACATTCATCTACGCCATGCGATGAAGCTTCAGAACGCAAGAGTGACGGCGGTCGCTGACACTTCAAAGCGAGCACTCAGAGAAGCAAGTGGAATCGGGGTCTCAGCCTACTCCGACTACGATGATCTCATGAAGAATGTCAATGTTGACGCGGTAATCATTGCACTTCCGACGCATCTTCACGTTGACTGCGCACTGCGGGCGGCTGAAGCAAAGAAACACATTTTCATTGAGAAGCCGATAGCAGTCAATGTACCAGACGCAAAAAAGATCGTCAAGTCTGCCCAGAAAAACGGAGTCAGCCTAATGATAGGCTACCCCCTCAGGTTTGACCCGCTGTTCACCAGCGTCAAACGCCAGATTGAAAGCGGCGAACTGGGCGACGTCGAGACAGCCTTTGCCTCTTACATAAGTTCAGGCCCATTTTTCCACAGAGCCACGGGATATGCACCCGTGCCGGTACCAGAATGGTGGTTTGATCCTAGAGCATCGGGCGGCGGCGTACTAATGGATCTTGGCTGCCACCTGATTAATTTGCTGCGCTGGTACTTTGGTGAGATAACTGATGTCAAGTCCAGTCTGAGGCACCGGTTCAATCTTGAACTCGAAGACTCGGCCGTCTGCCTAGCTTCGTTTGGCAAGAGAACGAAAGCCGTATTGAACGTTGGATGGTTTTCGCAGCAGTATCTTCTCAGGGTGGAGCTTTTCGGCAGTGTCAAGCACGTGATCGCGGAACACCCACCGCAGAACCCGCTGACGACTGCTGTTCAAATGCTTACAACGGCAACTTCGAAGTTCTTTCTTCCGCATCTCAGCGAGCTTCAGTACTTCGCACAGTGCGTTGGTAGAGATTTGCCGCCGTCTCCTTCCGGCGAAGAAGGCGTGAGGGATCTGGAGGTGATATCTGAAGCCTACCGCAACGCTGCTCTCTAGGGAGCAGACTGCTCTCGGTCCTTAAAAAACGCAAAAGAGATATCCTTGCACGTAGCAACTCTTTGCGCAAGGAGGAAACAAAACGAAGACAGTGGCGACCGCATGTCTGTTCATGATATTGGTTGCCGCCATGGTCGGCTTGACTGAAACGCTGATCAAACCAGCTCCGGTAGGGGTCTCGGCGTTGGAGGTCGTCGGACAATTGGGGGTGTATTGGGACTTCTCATGCACAAAGCGAGTCGTGTCAGTGTCTTGGGGAATCCTTTCGCCCGGACAGACCAAGAAAACAACCACATACGTCAAGAATGAAGGGACAGTGCCATTCGCTCTCTTATGCACGCCCACAGCATGGAACCCGTCGAAAGTCTCCAGCATATTGAGCTATGTCTGGACCTACGACCCTGCCAGAATTGATCCTGGAAAAGTTGCCAAGGTGACGCAGAGCCTTCGAGTCTCTGACAATGCAAACGATTTCTCAGAGTTCAGTTTTAACGTTGTCTTCCAGGGAATTGACCACTTGTTGGGCGACTTGAACTTGGACGGTGTTGTGAACATGCGGGACATAAGCATCATATGCTCGGCATTCAATGCTACACCGGGAAGCCCCCGTTGGAGCCCTGCCGCTGACCTTAACTTCGACGGAATCATAAACATGCGGGACATTGAACTAGTCGCGGCTGACTTTGGGAAGAGTTGGTAGTAGGCAAACGGCTGCCTGAGGCTGCGGTCGATCTCACTGATGGTAGATTGTTAGGCGAGCTCGGGCTTGCCATCAAGCACGTCAGAAAGCGATTGAATGCTCCCCTGATGATTTGTCGGCATGGAGGGAGCACATGAGCCTTCAGCGAGACCACAATGCGAGAATTCCGTTAGGTTGCTCACGGAATGACCAAGTTCCTTCGATTTGACCTGAAAATTCATGCCCTCGCAAAATTGGGGTTCACTGCCTTCAAAAAAGAGGAACAGAGTTCTTGTGACTATGTTCTATATCTAAATTCCATAGTGGTTTAAGTTAGGCTTTTTGCTGTAAGCTTGCGGAGAAAGGGAAATTTATGGAACACTCCTCTTTGGTGTCAGTGGTGATTCCCGCTTACAACGAGGAGCAGACTATCGGCAACATCCTCGGGGACACCATAGCCGTAATGGACAGTCTAGGACTGCCCTACGAAGTGATAGTTGTGGACGACGGCTCTACCGACGACACGAGAAGAGTAGCCTCTCAGTACAAAGTGACAGTCCTTTGCAATCAGAAAAACAGAGGCAAAGGCTTCGCTGTCAGAAAAGGGCTCCAATACGCCCAAGGAGACATCATCGTGACCATGGACTCTGATGGAGCGCACAGCCCGAAGGAGATCCCGCAGCTTGTCTCCCCGCTGTTTAATGGCGTTGACATGGTGGCAGGTTCGAGGTTTCTGGGCTCAGGAAAAGAATCAACGGCAAGACTAAATCGTCTTGGCAATATTCTGTTCAACGTGACAATAATGGCGCTGTCAAGAAAACCGATCACAGACAGCCAAACAGGGTTTCGTGCATTCAAGAGAAAAGTGGTTGAAAACCTCGAACTTGAATCTCTGGGGTTCGAGATCGATACTGAGATCACCGTAAAAGGACTCAAAAACGGGTTTGTGTTCCAGGAACTTCCTATATGTTGTATGAGAAGGAAGTATGATGTCTCGAAGATAAGAGTCCTCGCCGACGGTTCAAAAATTCTCAGAACAATAGTGAAAGCAAAATTCGTTCCGGAAAGAAACCATTCGAGCGACTGAGCAAACAGGGGCAACCCCTGCTCCATGAACCAAGACTGAGACAACTCCAAGCATGAACGAACTCTACGCCGAGGAAGGCGTCAGCGACGTAAAAACCTTAAAAGATACGAGTGAGTATCTCCGTACGGAAAGCATGACGCCAAACCGACTCCAAAAGAGCCGCCGAGATGAAGGCACCTCAATGGTCCTCACGACCACGCAGTACCTCGTTGAAACCATAAATCAGCTCCAAACAGAACTGGATTTTGCGAAACGGGAACTCGAGAAGAAAAGAGGCATCACCTCAAACAAGGTCGCCGTCTTCTTCTTGATTCCAGGAACTGCCTCCCTCATTCTGTCTGTGATTCTAAACCAGCAGGTGCTCAGCTTCATCGGCTTAGGACTGACGTTTTGGGGCGCGCTCTTCCTTTTTGTAAAGCCAGTCAAATATGTGAAAGGCAGCCTGCTGGATTCAACCGCAATTGCCTCGTACTCAACCCTCGACCGCATGCTGACGGACCTTGATTATAAGGGAAGAGGCTACTACATTCCCCCGTATCCCAAGGAAGCCTTTCTTCCGCAGTACCTGCGGGGATTGAAAGACATGGTAGTTTTCCTCTCAGCAGATGGTGGACCTGAGATGCCTTCCATTGACGAGATAGCAAAGAAACGATTCATACTTGAAAATCCGAAGGGAATATGTGTATCCCCGCCGGGCATGGGACTGCTCTCGCAGTTCGAGAGAGAGATTGGCCGAACCATCGATGGCATTGAGCTGAGCGAGCTCTGCCAAACTCTTCCACAGGTAGTTTTGATGAATCTCCAGTTGGCGAAGGAGTTGGAAATAAAGCCTGAAAGCAAGGGCGTGAGATTGACTGTGGTGAACTCAGTGTACAAGAAGCTCTACTGGAAAGAGCAAGAACTGCAAAGCGTGCTCCTGCTAGGTTGTCCACTCGTGAGCGCAGTTGCGTGTGCACTAGCAAAAAGCACTGGGAAAATCCTCACAATCAGCGAGAGCAACGTGTCGGCAAAAGGTGAGAAAATCAGCGTCTTCTACCTTTTCGTTGAGGACTGAACATTGAGGTTTCCGCTCTCCCTGTGGGATCTCTGCCTGTGGCTGGCCGCCATGGCAATCATCCTGCTGATAACGTCGGAGTTGCTGTCCTCTTCCAGCGAGTATCTCGGAAACATCGTCATCGAAAAAGGGCGCCTGAGAGCCGCTGCGTTGGCTCTTGGCACGGGTTTTATGGTTACGGTCGCTCTGCGAGCGTGGCAGTTTATCTAGTCGCTGACTGATGAGGTTGTGCCTTCTTGCACTGTTCGCTCTGGAAGAACAGGTGGCTGCACGACGCGGCTGCTGGTTGCATGCAGGCTGCAGATCAAAGCAGCAGCGAGAGGGGCTCGGTGGTCTAGGTTCAGCTTGTTCCGGTTATTGTCATGTTGAATGCGAAATTCGAGAAGCCGCTGACGCTGGACGAGATTGACAGAGTCAGATTTGCTGCAACAACGTTGCCCGCGGCGAGTCTGTATCCTGTGCAGTTCCAGATGAGAGTAAGGTGGTCCATTGCGCTCGGGGGGTTCCAAGCGCTGGTAGCCATGCTGAGATTCTCTGCTGTGTTGCCAGGGTTTTTTATGTAGATTATGTAGTACCTCATTTCACCCGGCGACATTGGCCCCCAGTTGATCGAGGTTGTAGCGTTTGTGCATGCACTGTTCCAGTAGGCTGCCACGCCAACCGTGTTGACTGTACCTGCATTGTTGATTGTCTGTGTTGCCGAGAAAAGAGCTGCCACGACCATTATTGTGGCTATTCCTGCTACGGCCGCTACTATGATTGCCCATTCTGTTGTTTTTTGTAGTGCCATTGCGTTCACCGACCAAGACGGAAATCGTGAGTCTTAATAAATATTACTGTCTATTCGAACTACAAGAATACACGCCGAAAAGCCATTCCGAAACCGAAACTGACGCCGATTCGGGTGGAACTACCGCTTTCCAGCCAAACAGACTCCGATACCGCGAGAAAAGACAAAAGCACTGACCCACAAGCCTCACGAGACGAATCCGGCAAATACAGATGCGACAGCCCGTCCAGCACAAGACGCCGGCGACTCTTCTGTCCAGCAAGAACGCGGACAGCCACCCCGGTTCCAAGCCGTGGCTATAGGCTTATTAGATCGCTTGGTTCCATGTTCGCACCGCTGAGGGAGAAAGACGTTCGCCGTTGGCCACGTGGCAATCGGGTACCTGCTGAGCCGGACTTCGTCTCAGGCTCTCAAGGTAAGAAACAACATCCCAATGGCAATCATGTTGTCTGTGATCCCGGACGCCGACATACTCTTCCCGTTCATCCAGCACCGCGGCCCAGGCCACTCGCTCATAACGTTTGCTGTGGTGTTCGTGCCGCTGTTTCTGGTCTATCACAGAAAAGCCGTGCCGCTCTTCCTGGCTCTTGCCCAACACTCAGTTGTGGGCGACTACATAGCAGGAGGCAAGATTCAACTCTTCTGGCCCGTGACAAGCCAATACTTCGGCACGAACATAGACATGAGAAGCCCCACCAACTTGGCAATCGAATGGGTGGCCTTTCTCGTCGCGATGATCGTCATGACAAGAACAGGAGAGTTGACGGCCCTGTTCAAGCCGAACAAGTCAAGCTTGATACTGATCATACCAATGTTCACGGTCTTTCTGCCAGCTTTCCTCGGGTACCCTCTTGTCGTCCCCCTTTGGCTGATTCCGCCCCACATCGTCCTCACTGCCGTGTTCTCGATCGCTGTCGCTGCGACAATCCTCAGATCGTCTAGCTACAAGTCCAACCAGACCTAAGGCGGGGGCCGCTTCCCAAGCATCAAAGACAGGCCCAGCCACTGACTTCCTCTGGCGATGTTGAGGGTCAATGTCTGCGCGGGCAAAGTGTTCTCTTCGAGGTAGCTCGACATTTCGTCCCCGTTCCTTATGCGTGTGCCGTTGAACCCAACTATGACGTCGTTGACCTGAACCCCCGCGGCGGCGGCGGGTCCTCCCGCGACAACTTCGCTTATGCGCCAGCCATACGTCACGTTGACCCCAAGTTCCTGCGACGCAGTGTAGTCCATGTCCGTGCCCTTGACTCCGAGGTATGAATGTCCTTCGTAGGTTCCGGTTTCCACGAGGGATGATGTCTCCCTGAGAATGGTGTTCGAGGGCACCGCGAAACCCAATCCTTGAGAATTGGCAACTATGGCCGTAGTTATGCCCACCACGTTTCCGAGCATGTTCAGCAGGGGCCCGCCTGAGTTGCCCGGGTTTATTGGCGTGCTCGTCTGTATTATGTTTGCTATAGCGTAGCCTCCAGTGTACTCTTGCTCGGTAATTGTTCTTCCAAGCGCACTTACCACGCCTGTCGTCATGGATCCCACCAGCCCATATGGGTTTCCTATCGCCATCACGGGGTCGCCTACTCTCAGGGTTGAGGAACTCACTATCTGGAGAGGTGAGAATTCCGATTCCGGCGCGTTCACAGTGAGCACGGCAAGGTCGGAGTAGGGATCTACTCCTCTTACCGCGGCAACGTAGGCGTCACCATCAGAGAAGGCCACAGTTATGCTTGTGGTGCCGTCGACGACGTGGTTGTTTGTGAGTATTATCATCGATCCGGAGTAGTTGCACACAAACCCTGATCCTTGGACTGACCCGCTGCTTGTGACGCCTCTGATGAGCACGACCGAATCCTTCACTTTTTCGTATATTTCAGACAGTGCCGTACCATTCTGGTAAACCTTTATGTCCTGGTAGGTGACGTTCTGGAAGCCCCACATGTTGGAAACTTGGCTTTCAATGGCTGAAATCTTGTCTTCCAGCGTGCCTATTCTCCGCAAGAATATGTACGAGGTTATTATCCCGCTGATTATCAGCCCTGCCACGAATAGAAGTATCAAGAAGGCTGTTGAGACTCGAGACTCGCCTCTGCTCATTATTGTCACCATCTGAAAATGGATGTCAAAGGGACATTCTTAAGACTTCCGCAGAAACTGCCACAAGCTACTGTGCGAGCCTTGCCGCAACAACGACGGCAAGCAGCAGCAAGGCCACAATGGATACTGCGAAAAGAAGCTGCGCAGACACTTCATAGAGCAGACCACCAACAATTGGTGCCACGACCGACGCAAACATGCTCGCGGTCTGAGGTATCGCGATCCACCTGGCGCGGCATTCCTCGGGAGCAAGCGGACCGACTATCGCGCTCATGAGTGACCATGCTATGTAGGAGCCGCCCATCAGAAACGATGCCAAAACGAGCACGAGAAAGTCTCCGGAAAACAAGAAGACCACGAGCGACGCACTGCCCAACACCATTGAAACCGCTAGTGCGCGGGACTTTCCTGAGCGATCACCAAACCTGCCTAGCAAGATCCCCAGAACGGCTGCTCCGGCGAACGTTACGGACCCGAATACTCCTATTTCGAGGCTGCGATACGCGTAGGCGTCTTGGAAGAATTTCGGCACAAACTGCCGATGCATTATCAACACAAACATCAGGGAAGAGAAGAAAACTGAAAGAAGAGCCAGCCTCTTCGTTCGCAGGAGAGAGAGGAAAGAGTAGTCATTCCGTGATGAACTCGCCTCGTGGCGGATGGCGTACTGGCTTGTGATGAAGAAAAGCAAGAGGCAGGCCACCGAATACAGAACTGTGGACAGGTAGAAGACGTATCGCATCCCGATCGTTCCAGCTAGGTATCCGCCGCAAGCGGAGGAGAAAATGTAGCCTGTTGACCACGACGCAGACATTGTCGTGAAAGTCTCGGTTATCCTCGTCTTCGGGGCCGACGTTATGATGTAGGCAGTGGTTGTGGGTCCGCCAAGCCAGAATCCCCACATTACCATGGCTGGCAACGCTTGAACCCAGTTTTGGGCAAGAGAGAACATCAGTGGCGCAGGCAACCACGCAAGCCAGCCGGCAATCATGATTTTCTTGCGATCAAACCGGTCGGCAAGTGCTCCGGCGACGAGCAGCGTGAAGGCCGCAAACAAGCCCATGACAGCATAAAGTATTCCGATCTCGACGGCGCTGGCTCCGAGGTTGTCGCTCATGTAGACGGGAAGAATGTAAGCAAACAGGCCATCGCCGAAAGACCCAACTGCGTTTGTCGAGAAAATCAGCCTGAGATCCCTGTTCGACAGTGCTTTCATTCTTGACACCGCCTCACGGAGTCAGGAATACTAAGCTGCGTTTCGCAACTGTCAAGAATGGCTATGATGCTCCCGCGGCCTTTCTGAGCTCTTCTATCGAAGTCTCATCTTCGATTGTTGAGTAGTCTCCCAGCGGCTTGTTTGCTATTATCGCTTTGATTACTCGTCGCATTATCTTGCCGCTTCTGGTCTTGGGAAGCTTTGTCACGAAGTATATGTCGCTGATGATCACTATGGGCCCCATGCTCTTCCTGACAAGTTCTCTCAACTCCTGCTTCAACGCGTCACTGGGTTCGCGGCCGCCTTTGAGAACAACGAACGCGCATGCCGTCTCTCCCCTCATGGGATCAGGACGGCCCACGACCGCGGCTTCCGCCACATTGGGGTTCTGGAGCAGGACGCTTTCGATTTCAATTGTGCCTATTCTGTGCGCCGATATCTTGATGACCTCGTCCACTCTCCCCAAGAACCAAATATATCCGTCTTCGTCCTTCATCGCGGCGTCGCCGGTCGTGTACATTCCGGGAAATCTGTTCCAGTAGCTTTCCACGTATCTTTCATGATCGCGCCAGAGCGTCGGCGTCAACCCCGGAAACGGCCTCTTGACGACGAATGTTCCTTCCACGCCAGTCGCAACTGGCTTGCCTTCCTCGTCAACTATTTCAGCATCAACTCCGGGAAGCGGGACCGTGGCGGAGCCCGGCTTGATGGGCAGCATCACTATGCCTACGGGGTTGCCGACGAGTGGGCCACTTGTCTCCGTCTGCCACATGTGATCGATGACTGGGATTCTGTCTTCGAACACTTTTTTCTGCAGCCACTCCCAAGCCGGCGGGTTCAGCACTTCTCCCGCGCATGCGACCAGCTTTACCGAGCTTAAGTCGTGCTTTCTGGGGTAGTCGTCGCCGTACTTCATCAGGGCACGCGCTCCGGTCGGGGAAATCCACAGCTTCGTCACCTTGTTCCGCTCGACTATCTGCCACCACACGTCCGGCGCCGGGTGATCAGGCAGTCCCTCATACATTATTGTTGGGCAACCAAACAGCAGAGGGCCGTAGACAACGTAGCTGTGTCCGACGATCCAGCCTATGTCAGACGTGGACCACCAGACATCCGTCTCGTGCATGTCGTAGACCCACTTGCCCATGGCATGAATGTAGACCTGATAGCTTCCGTGCGGCTGCACGGTGCCCTTTGGCTTGGCCATCGTGCCTGAAGTGTATAGGATGAAGGCAGGCTCGTCCGCATTCATCTTCTCCACTTCAGCCTCTACGCCCTTGCCGTTTTCGAGGGCTTCTTCCCAGCGCATGTCCCTTCCGGCCGTCATGGGCGGGTCTTTGCCGCTTCTTCTGAGAACTACGACTTTCTCCACTGCTTCTCCGCTGGTCTTGAGGGCTTCGTCAACGACCTCCTTGAGCTTGACTGCGTTGCCGCGCCTGTAGCCAACATCGGCCGTGACCACGACTTTTGACTCGGCATTCTCAATCCTGTCAGCCAACGCTCCGTAGCCGAATCCTCCGAAGACGACGGAATGAACTGCTCCGATTCGCGCCGTCGCCAACATTGCGATGGCCGCTTCTGGAACCATGGGCATGTAAATCGTGACGCGGTCTCCACGCTTGACATCAAGTGCTTTCAGAGCAGAAGCAAACTGTTTTACCTCGTGCAGGAGCTGATTGTAGGTGAGGACGCGTGTTGGCAAGCCCTCGCCGTTTTCGTATATTATGGCGGCATGGTTGCCTCGGCCTCTGTTTACATTGTTCTCAAGGCAGTTGTAAGCGAGATTTGTTACTCCGCCTTTGAACCACGTGAAATTGGGGTAGTTCCACTCCAGGACCTTGTCCCAACGTTTGAACCAGTGAAGTTCTTCGGCGGCTTCAGCCCAGAATTCTTCAGGGCTGTCCAAGGCTCTTTTCAACATCCACTTGAGCTGCGGCGGATACTCAATCTTGCTCTTCCGACACGCTTCCTCTGGCTGCGACACGTGTTTCACCCCTCAGTTTTGACGCTAACTTGTGATTGTTCAGCAATAAAAGTCTACTCCAACCGTCATCTGCGTTTAGATCATCATTGCGATGATCGCAAGCGCCATTAGGGTTCCCCGTACTGGTTTGAGCGCTTCTCCTGAATTCATAGCCCACAGTTTCGAATCACTGTCAAGTCCACACCGCATTCATTCGCAGGTCATCAAGACTCACAACTTTGTCAACAACCGCCTTTTTTGCGTAGTCACATGGTGATGCTGACTCTTCCTTTGGCTCGACGGGCCAAGATGATGCCGTCACAGTCTTCCCTTATCCGCAAAGGAAGAGACTCTTGTGAATGGCGGATTCTGTGAAGAGTCAAGCTAGCTTCTTCGGTCAATGATGTCTAGAGCGTCTGGTCCCGTGCCTACAAGCGCAACCGGAACTCTCGTCCGCTTCTCGATCTCATCTACGAACTCCTTCGCATCTTTCGTCAGGTCCTCATACTTCTTAGCTCCCTTGCATTCAGGATAGATGCAGTCAAGCTTCGTTACAGCCGCCTGCGTTGCACCATTCAGCATGACCGCCTTCTTGGCAAGCTCAAAATTGAACGGGGCTGACCGTCTCTCTCGGCCTGTTCCCGAAGCTGTCTCAAACCACCCACACTTGACTGCCTCCTCCTTGGCCAACTCGCCGGGAAGCGGACCAGTCCCCACGCGGGTTATGAACGACTTGAACACCACCAAAACCTCGTCGACTTTTGTGGGTCCCACGCCTGACTCGGAGCATATCGCCGAGGCGCTAGTGTCTCTGCCGGTCACGTAGGGATACGTGCCGAAGAACAGCGAAAGCAGCAGGCCTTGCGTTCCTTCAAGAAGCACATTTCTGCCTTGATCTATGGCGTTGTTTGTTTCCTCCGCCACGTCCACGAGGTAGGGCCTGAGTTCAGGCATGTCTCTTGCGAGTTTTGCCGTTCGGCGAACTCGCTCCTCGATTGCTGGACCGACCCCCCAGCCCGTGGTGCCGAGGCCTTTCAAATGCTGGCTTGATTTGTCTTGAAGGGAGTGTTTCTCCTCGATCAATGATGCTTGGCTGTCGACGCCTATGCGGTCCTTGGTGCCTGTGGCTTCGACTTCTTCAATGAATTTTGCCGCGTGAACATTTGCGCCCGCGCCAACGAGCAGGCGGCATTTTTCATACACGAAACCTGCGGGCACCATGTGCAGAGCGTAACGTTTGCCCTGATGCCAGACGGTGTGTGCGGCGTTGACTGAGCCAGTTCTGACGCAGAAATCAAGCTTGTCTTTCAGAGCAAGATAGGAGATTATTTTTCCTTTTCCTTCGTCTCCCCAGAAAGCTCCGCAGATGACGGTGCACGGCATGTTTTCACCGCTGAGAAAGTCTGCGAGGGTTTATTTAAGATTGTTTGCAGTCCTCGTGTCAAAACTGCGAGGGGCATTCTGTAGGCGTCTTCTGCGGTCTACAGCTTCAGAGTCTATGCTCCGCAACAGAGGGAACAGCTTCTGGGATTTGCGCTTCACCTCTTGCTCGGTGACTGTGTGTACCATCGGGCATAGATCGTCGACCATTGTGTGCCCATTCGCGTCAGCCATGACTGGGTAGATTCTGCAACCTAGCGGCCGGTGCCGGTAGATGTCACAGCGGCTTGCTTTGCGAAGATAGAAGACACAGTGTCCATTGCGGTTCTTTAGTCTGGCAAAACCTTTCCTGTCGAAGTGAACAAATTCCTTCTCAGAATGACCTAGGCCTCGTATACGCTTTATGTCGCTTCGGCAGAGAAGCATTTGAGTATGTCTGCAGCACTCGCCGCAGTTGGAGCAAAGCATGAACCCACTTGACGCGGCGTCATTTTTCTGGTTTTCGCTCTTGTTCGGCGGCAGCGTCCCGTTGACGCTTCGCATTTCCTTCGTGCTGGCGATTCATGATACGTGCAAATGTGAATCGTTGTAGACAGTTCTATGTGTCTTGTTAACATTTGTATACATATATTTAGCGAGAATATATAGCTGGCTTACGACTCAGTTGATTTGCCCTTTTAGGGCGAGGAATAAGAATGAAAAAGACAATACCTATACTGATTTTGCTGCTAGCATCCCTAGAAATGTCGGTTCTCCACGTCAACTTCACAATCGCGGAGGACCAAACAAGAGTCTTCATCGACCCACCAAACATAGTCAACCCGTCTCTCGGACCAGACTCAGCGTTCACCATCTTCGCGAAGGTCTCGATGGTTTCCAATTTGAACACGTGGCAGATCAAAATACTCTTCAACGCATCAATCCTTGAATGTGTCAACGGCTACCTTCCACCGGGAAACATTTTCGAAGGCAAAACCCCAATCGTGCCTGGACCACTGATTGACAACAGTTTCGGAAGCGTTCAGTTTGGCGCTTCACTTCTGTTGCAGTCAGTCAACGTCGAGATGGGCGTCTTGGGCGCGGTGGACTTTCGCGTCAAGAGCAGAGGCACCTCAAACCTGGAACTTGTAAGCGAGGAGACCTTCCTGCTAGATCTTGATCTCAGAGACATCCCGAGGGCAATTGAGGGTGGATTCTTCGACAACCGCCTAGAAGAGATAGTACACGACATTGCCGTCGAAGACGTGACACCTTCGGCCACGGATGTGACTCTTGGCGAGTCCATTTCGATCAATGTCAAGGTCGCAAACCAGGGAACTGTAAGCGAAGACTTCAGTGTGACAACATTCTTTGACAGCTCGACCGTTGGCACTCAGGGAATCTCCCTCGATCCTAACGAGATAGTCACCCTGATCTTCAATTGGGAACCGTCCTTCACGGGAACCTTCACGCTCAAAGCCACAGCTGGGCCTGTGACAGGCGAAACAGACATTGAAGACAACACTCGCGTCGACAGCACCGTAACCGTCACCTCTCCGACACCGCCCCCACCCACAGGGCGAGCGATCGTCTACTGGGCGAACCTGACAGATCCGCCGTACGGTCAGCGTCCACTTGGCAACCCACAGTATCCGTTCGGAGGCAAATATCACAATGGCACCTACCCTGTGTGGAAGAATTTCACGATAGTGAACGACGCAAACGAGAATGTTGTCTACATTACAGTCAAATACCCAGACACAACGCCAAAGTTCAAGCCATCAGAGTATCAGATCAGGACGTTCCCCGACGACCAGTGTTGGATAATCAAGGTCAACACCGAGATGCGGACTGTTGAATTTGAGTCAAAAGGACCGGGCGTAAGAGCCAGAGGCGGATGTGCACTGGTCTCGATAGAGTTCATCGAGGGACCCACTGAAGAAGACTGCGATACCGGAAAAGAGTTTGCTGTGACCGTTTCCGGAATAACCTGTTACGCCGAAACCTTCTATCTACGCGAGTACATTGACAAAACACCGCCGACCGCTGAGGTCACCTTCCCGAACGCGCCGACACCAGGCGGACAAGGATATGCTTTTGTCAAGAAAAGAGACGGAAGCATATGGGTGCTCATGCCCAACTGCACTGACAGCAACATCGGCTGGCTGTGGATCAACGGAACTGCAAGCGACGCTTGCTCCGGCATCAACAGAGTTGAAATCTGGATAAACGGCACATACATGGCCGACGCAAAGCTCTCAGGACCCGTCGGATCGAATAGGGTGTTCTGGTCGTGGCACATTGACCCGTCAAAAGACTCTGAATTTTGGAAGACCGAAAGCTGGTGCTACGTCGTCGCAAGAGCGTACGACAATTCGGTGAACAATGAGGATCTCGCCGCCGGACATCCGAATCTGCCTAGGACAAACCACATGGACGCCATCACCAAATGGTTCTTCTGGATAGGCAGAGAAGGACCAGAGGTAGTTGCGTGCTTGGATCACGAGTCCATAGACTGGGTTCCAGGCAATGGCCGCCTGGATGTCTGGGGCAAGACAGGCTTCTACCCTAACACGGATGTCGAGATTTGGCTAGAAAACGAACTCTACGCCGTCAAGCAACTTCTGAGGACAGTCACCACAGACAACTACGGAAGATTTTACGTGACAATCCAACATCTGCCAGAAGTCCCGCGCAAGCCCAACTGCGAGGACAGGTGGGTGATCAACGCAACCAGCGCAAAGGGCAATCTCTTCGGCGCAGACAGTTTCCACATCATCCCATGGATAACATATGAGAACACGCTGGCCCAGAACGACTCCACGACATGGAAGACCACCATGACCGGACACTTCGAAGACGCTGTCATGGTCCACGGACACGGTTTCCTGCCAAGCAGACAGTCTAAATGGGATCCATACAGCACAGTGTACGTCCAGATATACTATACGGACGTGGCACCGTGGCAAAGCTGGGAAACCAGAAGTGTCTTCAACGGCACCAGCCAACGCAACTGGGATAACCTCAAATGGTCCCCACGTCTCAGCGAGAAAATGCTCGCACGCGTGACAACGGACGCAAACGGCTATTGGAGCGCCCAAATAGAGATTCCACAAAGCTGTGGAGGGCTCCATGCAATATACGCCCGCGAGGTCGACTTCGTAACTGATCTCAACATGCCAGGTCCTGCCACTCCAGAATTGGTCCGCAGTGGATGGCCGCAATGCATAGGCCTCGAGAAGGAGGAGCAAGCGGTCATCTTTGATATGTGGCCAACGCTGAAGATATCCCCATCTACCGCATTGGCTGACCAGTACGTGATGATAACCGCTGAAGGTCTTCCGCTACCACGGCACTATAGACTGTGGAAGAACAACGAGCCAGTGGTTGCGCTCAGAGACTGGTGCATGGTGCTGGACTTCGGGCCTTACAAAGAATGGGTCTTCGAAAACAAGAGGATACGGAACAATGAGCTTGACATGGCATGGGTGGAAGAAGCATGGTTCCCATTCGCCTTCTACACACCCGACATCGGCGACTATCCGGAAAGCCCCGTTTGGGCCGGAAAGCTCACCTCAATCACGAGGGACTTCCCGATCCAAAAGTGGCAGTTCCACGTCGGTTCCAAGTTTCTGAAGGTGCCAATGATTCCAGCGGGCAACTACAACGTGACGCTATACTACTTTGACAAAGCAACCGAAACGTTCGTACACGACCACCAAGCGACAACGATGGTGCCTGTCTTAAAAGACCCACTGCACATCAACGTGCAAGTCGGCAGCATTCACCTGCCCGGAGAAGTCGTCAGTGTCTTCGCGCAGGTCGACGTTGACGGCATGGCCGCAGACGCCACGACTCTAAGCCTTGAGCTGTACAAGGGAGAGACGCTGATTCAGTCGTTGAGTGCCAAGAACACAGGCACTGGCTCCTACGTGGCTTCGTTCACCTGTCCATCGGGCGACGGTGACTACTTCGTGAAGGCATCAGCTTCCAAGGACTATGAGTCCTTCACGTTGTATGGTTCGGCCGTTGCTGGCTTCACCGTGAACCCGACTCTGAACGGCATCAATGCGAGGATCGTCAGTCTGGAAGGTAAGGTTGCAACGGTCATCAGCGAGGTTGGACAGATGAAGATAGACTTGGCGGCAATCGGCGCGAGGGTCACCAGCATCGACGGCAAAGTCGCAACCGTAGAAAGTGACATTGGAACGCTAAAGACTGACACCGCAAGCATAAACGCGGTCATAGTTGGCTTGCATGATGACGTGGCCACCATCCACACCGCGATAGGCGACCTCAACACCACCATTAAACAGCTGAACGGCATAGTAACGATCGAAAACGACGTGGCGACTATAAAGACTGAACTAGGCGAGATAAAAGGCAAGGTCATTTCCTTGGAGGGCAAAGCTGCGACAATTCAGACAGACATTGGCACGGTAAAGACTAACGCTGATTCGATTGCAGGCACCGTCGGATTGCAGCCCATGGCGATAGGGCTTTCCGCCATTGCAGCCTTGGCAGCCATCGTGGCAGCCGCTCTGATACTACGGAAAGTGTACATCAAGTAGGGCCGAATCCATTTACATTCCCTTTTTCTTTGTGTTTCTACCATGCCTTGTGGAGTTTTGTTCTAGAAGTATATTCGAGAACTGAGATTCACAGAACTTATATGGTTAAACACATGCTATAACATCTGGATAACTTGTACGTGATTCAGTCATCAAGAACGCGCCAGCGTGGCGAAAATGGTGAAAAATGGGAGAAAGCTCATTCTCGTTCGAGGAGACCTACTCGAAAGAGTGTCGGAGATAACGGCAAAAGAGGGGAAAACACTCTTCGCCTTCACAAACGAAGTCTTCGAACGGGCAATTGAAGCATATCGTTCACACATCTCTCTTGCAGAGTCGCTCGAATTCTACAGAGTGATGAAAACAGGAAAGAGCCTCGGGTACGTAGTCATACCGTCCGACATCTTCGAGCACACGATAAAGAAGCTCTACGCGGTGGACCGTGGATTCCTACTGGAAAAGTGGTATGAGTCGGGGCTCTGGAACGGAAGCTACTTGAGCATAAAGTTCCATGACCAAGACCCGCTGGAAGTCGTGGAGCGGTTCATGAAGGCCAGCCTCTGGAACATGGACGAATTCGTTATGAACCAGTGCAGAGGGAAGATCGAAGTGAAGTGTTTCTCTCCAAGTCTGAGCCTCGAATTCGTCGAGATGCTCGCCAAGTTCCTTCAGGGCATGTTCACGTCGTTTGGCTACTCAGTCAAGAGCAACAAGTGTCTTCGCGGAATCGTCATTATTGAACTCGAGAACGCCAAGGAAACACAGACCCCAAGAACAATCGAAGTTGTCGGCTAACCATCCGCCGCTAGGGCTCCGGCGCATCCCCTGCATACCGTCGATAGTGACCTGAAAGGAATAATCGGAACATTCCGAGAGGCTTCTCGAACACCAGCAAATGAGACTTCTCGTCACTGTCGAAATGGCTTCTGATGTCGGTTGTCGAGCAGAAGGCGCCTCAATACTTCACCCAAAGTCCAATACTGGCGCTGGAAAATGAGTCTCCCGATCGAAAGGGCCGATATCCAACTCGGCCGACTACATGTTCGTCAGGAGAAGGTTCATGTTCAACATTTCCGCCCACGCAATGCTCTTCAGAGGCACCTTGAACGCTCTGTCACCGCCATACGGCACGCAGGTGACGAAGTTCTTTCTCCTGAACTCGTCTTTTTGTACTTCTGCCAACTGCACGTTCACGATTACTGAACCGTCTTTCAAGTGAAGATTGACGTTCTTCCCGAGAAAAGATCGTGCCACGTTCATGCTGAATCTTTCCATTTTCTCACCATTCCACGTCTCTGTCAGCTATCTTGCTCCAGCATCTTCGGCATATTGGCAGTCGGTCTCCCTTGAAGAGTATGTAGACTTCGATGTCGTTGCTTCTGCATTCGCCGTTCCAGGGACTTTTGCACTTTTCCACCTGTTCACTCTCTCCTGCACGTTGAGTGCATAGTCGCTGCGCGTTCTTGGCTTTTAACGGTCTCCTTCAAACGACATTTGCAGACAGTAGGGAGAGACGAGTAAAAGTGAAAGTTTTATACGCTGAATCTAGAGGTAAGTATAACGGTAACAGACATGGTTTTTCTTCTTGCGGCGCAAATCAATCTGGGGCTGCAAATTGCCATTCTAGCCGCACTCTTCACAGGTTTCGTCCTTAAACGCCGGAGACGTTACTTGTATCATGGCACCGTCATGCTGGCTGTGACTGTGCTGAACGTTGCCTCACTGTTGGCGGTTATGGGACCGTCGCTGCTTGGCCTGAGCGGAACAGTCGGCGAAAAGCCTCTGGGAACAGTCTCACTCTTCGTAATCGCACACGCAACCATTGGGACAGTAGCGTTGGCACTGGCAGTGTGGATCATAGCCACGTGGCGCCTGCGCTCCTCAACCGAGCGTTGCGTGAAGCGCAAGAAAACGATGAGACTAGTAATGGTTCTCTGGACAACAGCTGCTATTCTGGGCATTGCGGTGTACGTGCTGCTCTACGTTGTCGTGACCTAGGACATGGACCGAATACTCAAACCAGGTGTCACGCGCAAGCGTCCCCGGAAGTCTCGACCGCGGCACCCTCAACGCTGCAAACAGGCGACGCAGCTGATGACAGGGCTTTCTGTCGTTCATATCTGAACTATTTCAGGGACTATCTTGTCCTTCGTCACCTTCAGAAGACCCACACTCGGCTTCGTGATGAAAGGTGGAACGGGGTTTGTTGGGCTGCCCGGGTTGATGAACAGAACGTCCCTTTCCCACTTGACGATTGGGTTGTGGGTGTGCCCGTAGACGAGCACGTCGAAGCCGTTCTTGATGACTATCTCACGCATTTTGCTCCTCCCAAAGAGGGCGCCCGGATCGTGAGTGACTCCGATTTTCCAGTCGAAAATCTTCAGGGAACTCATCTTCTGCAACTTGCCACTTATTTCAGGTCCATCCATGTTCCCATAGACCACTAGGACAGGCGCGAGCTGTTCCAACTCGTCAACAACTGAAAGCTGCACCAAGTCACCCGCGTGGATGATGAAGTCGGCACTTTCAAAGACTCTGAACACTTCTTTCGGAGTCTGCCTTGCCCTAACAGGTACGTGCGTGTCTGATATTAGGCCGATGATCTTCGCCGGCTGTTCCTGTTCTAGCCGAGACATCTGCGGTTCCTGTGCCGCCATTGACGGGTGCCCTTCTGCGATACTTCTGTAGGTTGCTCGCACATAAGAGCTTTCACGAAAACACAGTCCCCAACGACTTCAAAGCCAATCCAGATTCGTTTCCGGCGCCACGGCAACTTTTAAGCCAACTAGCTAACCAGAACTGCATAGGCGAGAACGAAAATGGACGTGGCAGAAACGCAACGGGAAACAGAACGGGAAGTCACGGCTCTTCTACGCGACCTAATCAGAATAAACACGACCAACCCACCCGGAAACGAAACCGAAGCCGCAGAATACTTGGCGGACAAGCTCGCCGAGGACGGGCTTGAGTGCGAAGTCGTCGAGTCGACTGCTGGAAGAGGGAGCCTTGTGACTCGCCTCAAAGGAGCTGGTGGAAGGCCGAGGCTGCTTTTGCTGTCGCATCTGGACGTGGTCGCCGCCAACCCGAAGGAGTGGAGTGCGGACCCGTTTGGCGGCGTAGTCAAGAACGGGTTCGTGTGGGGGCGCGGAGCATTGGACATGAAGTCCATGACCGCCATAGAAGTCATGGTCCTCAAGCTTCTCAGAAGACGTGGCGTGAAGCTGAAAGGAGACGTGGTTTTGGCGGCAACGGCCGACGAGGAGAAGGGCGGCGAGTTGGGTGTAGGGTGGCTGGCGCGCCACCATCCCGAGATGATTCGGGCCGACTTCGTGCTGAATGAGGGAGGCGGCCTTGCACTGCCAGTCAACGGCAAAAGTGTTTACACGATACAGACTGCGGAGAAGGGAGTTCTGTGGTTTCGCGTGAAAGCAAAAGGCGCTCCGGCACACGGTTCCAAGCCGGGTTTAGGAGACAATGCGATAATGCGGATGAACAGAGTGGTACAGCGGCTCGGAGACTACCGTGGGGAAGTTGTACTTGTTCCCACCGTCAAGCAATACCTCACAGAACTGGCAGAGCATGGTCAGACTTCTGGCGGGATTTTAAAGCAACTGCTTCAGACTCCTGCGGCCGCGGACAAGCTGCTTGACCGGCTGGCTGAGACTGACAAAGTGTTTGCCGAGGATGTTCGGGCAATGATCCGGAACACGGTTGCGCCGACGATGATCGCCGGCGGGGTGAAGGAAAACATTATCCCGTCCGAATGCGAAGCGACCTTTGACTGCCGAGTCTTGCCAGGCCAGAGCACTCATCAGGTGATGGCGACGTTGAAGGGCTTGCTGGCTGACGTGGGGTTGGACAAGCTGGAATTCACCACAATCCAAGCGAGTGAGCCGTCAGAATCGCCCGTGGACACTGCTCTTTACAGGCTTGTGACGGAAGTTCTGGGAGAGGCTGAGCCCGGCTGCTCCGTGGCGCCGACGATGCTGACGGGCGGAACTGACTCGCGGTTTCTCCGAAGTGCCGGCGCAGTGTGCTATGGTTTCCAGCCGATGAAGTCGGACATGCCGTACGGCGAGATTCTGAAGCTGATTCATGGTGTCGACGAACGCATTTCGGTGGCGAACCTCTTGTTTGGCACAAACGTGCTCTACAGCATAGTCGAGCGGTTCTCAAGTTAGAGGCACGGTTCACATGTGAAGTTATAAATATCTCCTGCGAGGGTCTTGACTATTGTGAGAGTGATACTGAAGTGCCTGTGATCGAGGTTGGGAGACTCTGCGTCAAGCTTTCTGGGCGTGAGGCGGGGCTAAAATGCGTCATAGTTGACGTGATGGACAAAAGCTTCGTTCTTGTGACGGGACCGAAGAAAGTCACGGGAGTCAGAAGGCGCAGGGCAAACGCCGGACACCTTGAACCTCTATCTGACAAGATCGAGGTGAAGCGGGGAGCGTCGGACGAAGAGGTTGAGGAAGCACTGAAGTCCGCGGGCAAGCTTGAGGAAATGGCGAACCCCGTGAAGCCTGTCCCCAGCGGAGTCTAAACTCATATACTACGTTGCCAGTTTTCTAGGAGAGTAGGAGTGCGATAGCATAGTGCCTAGAACTGTTGCCCCCTGGGAGACCGGGCGGGATCTGTTGGTGAGGGCCGAGGCCACGACGGACCCGGCCTTCGGGCATAAGCCGGAGGAGAGGCCTGCAGAAGAATATCTGCGCTATGGCCTGATCAACCTCGACAAGCCTGCTGGCCCCACGAGCCACGAGGTTGCCGCTTGGGTCAAGCGGATTCTCAAGGTTGAACATGTTGGCCACGGCGGGACCCTAGAAGCATAGGCGCACCGGAAACGTGCCTGTGCGGGGGAAATCCCAAAGTGACCGGCGTGCTGCCCGTCACGCTAGAGGAGAGTACGAAGGTCGTTCAGGCGCTGCTTCACAGCGGAAAAGAGTACGTGTGCGTGATGAAGCTTCACGGGGACGCGCCGCAGGAACGGGTCAGGAAGGTGCTTGGCGAGTTCGAGGACATCATCTATCAGCGTCCGCCTCTGCGGGCCGCTGTCAAGCGTCAGCTTCGAACGAGAAGGGTCTACTACCTTGACATGCTGGAGACTGATGGACGTAAGGTTCTTTTTCGCGTCGGATGCGAAGGCGGCACCTACATTCGCAAGCTGTGCTTTGACGTGGGGGAGGTGCTGGGGTGCGGTGCGCACATGCAGGAACTCAGGCGAACCAGGGCGGGACCGTTCGTTGAAGACGGCACGGTGCGACTGCACGAAGTGGCCTACTGGTTTGGCGAGTGGAGGCAGAACGGTGACGAAGCCATTCTGCATCGGTTCGTTCAGCCTATGGAACGCGCTTTGGGCCTGATTCCCAAGATTTACGTGCGAGACTCGGCCGTGGACGCTGTCTGTCACGGGGCGAGCTTGACGGCGCCGGGCGTGTTGAAGCTTGAAAGCGGAACACGGGCTGATTCGATGGTTGCTGTCATGACGCTGAAGGGAGAGGCGGTGGCTTTGGGAAGGGCATTGTCTTCTTCGGAGCAGATGGTGGACGCGAATCGAGGAATCGTGTGCAAGACCGAGCGGGTTCTAATGCCTCGGGGCGTCTATCCGAGACTTTGGAAGAGCGGCGAGGAAGCTGATGATAAAAAACGCCGAAGGCGCTGAACACTACTTCACGGCACGACCCAAGTCCCGGGTTCGGCTCGGCCTGATTCGAGCGTGCTTACGCGGCAAACAGTTTGAGTTTCTGACGGCTTCAGGCGTCTTCTCCAAGAGCCGTTTGGACGCTGGGACGCGGTTGCTGATCGAGTGCATGCTTCTGCCGGACGAGGGCCTTGTGTTGGACATGGGATGCGGGTACGGCGCGGTTGGGATCGCTGCGGGCGTGTTCAACCCGCGCCTGCGTGTGGTCATGGTTGATGTGAACTCGCGTGCAGTGTCGCTGGCGAGGCAGAATGTGGACAGGAACTGCGCGTGGAACGTTGAGGTCAGGCGTGGATGCCTCTATGAGCCGGTTGGTGACTTGATGTTTGACTGCGTGGTTTCGAATCCGCCGGTCGCGGCTGGCATGGAAACGTTGAAGGCGATCATCTGCGAGGCGCCCGGACACATGAAGGCGAAGGGCTTACTGCAGTTGGTGGTGAGGTCCAAGGTGGGTGGCAAGAGGCTTTGCTCGTTCTTCGAGGAAGCCTTTGGCGGGGTGGAGGTTTTGGCGCGGGAAAGCGGCTATCGGGTTCTCGTATCCAGAAAACAGTGAAGCTCTGCATGGAGGTTTGGCGGAAAACGTAATAAAGTGTGCCGCTTGATTTACGCTTGACGTTTGCAGGCCGGGGTATCCTAGCTAGGTAGGGAGCAAGCCTGGAGACACTTGCATGTGCCTTACAGCTTGTGGCCTCTCGGGGCCGCGTGGGTTCAAATCCCACTCCCGGCGCTCTTTATGAACATGGTCTCGGACTCGAACGTAGCGAGGCTCGGCAACGATTCTCTTAGTCAGCATGCTTATTTGCTGCCTGATGGTGGTATTCCTGCATTGATGCTGGTCAGGCAGTGAGAAACATATACCCTCTTTCAAGGTGTGCAGACATTTGTGAGGCGGCGTAGGTGAAGCGAAAACAAGGCTACAAGCGCGGGTATCCAGTGGCGCTTCTCGTGGGGTTCGAGGATGACCGTGCAGTCCTGTGGCAAGTGTTCAGTCATGTCGTGAAGCTGCAGTTTACGGTCAAGCTTGTTGGCAGCAGGACAGACGAGAGGGCCCTGCACGTTTTCTACGAGTCTGTGGTTGACGCTTTGAGGCCCGCGCTCAGGGAGGGAGTGAGAAGCGTCGTGGTCACGGCTCCATTGAAAACCACGCACGCCGCGGATTTTCTCGGTTACGTGCGAAAACATCACGCGTACCTGAGCCAGTCGAAGGGGCCGAACAGGGCGGTTTTTGCTGAGCTGGCTGGCTCCGCGGATCAGCCTCACAAGGTGGCAGAACTGGTAAAAACCCCAGAATTCCGCAAGATAGTCGCAGACACGACCTCAGCGGAAGCCGACCACATAGTCGACACGTTGGAGAGGCAACTTTACAGCATCGGCAGCGGCTCGGTTGTCCTTTACTCGCTGAAGGAAATCGAAGAGGCGGTCTATGACCGTGACTGGCACGATGATTCCGGCACTGCGTATCTGATGCTCACGGACAGGTACCTCGGCGACAGCCGGGACAAGAACAGGATTCACAGGCTACTGCAGATATCGAAAAACAAGAAACTTAAGACAAGAATCGTCAACGCAGAAACGCCAGCAGGCAGGCGAGTCAGCCAGTTCGGAGGCATAGTCTTCTTCACCACACCAGCCAAATAGCCAGCTCGACGAGTTGTTCACTGCGAGATTGTTCTGGTAAAATGGTTCATTCCTCGCGAAAAATCGCACGGTCTCGGCGCACAACTTTGCGATCTTTCAGTCACTGGAAGCGTATTCCTGCGGGAGACATTTGGACCTGAAATGAATTCTGATTCCTCTCAACCCAAATGCTGCAACGACAACTCCTATTGCAACGAGTAGACCGGTGAACACGTTGGCTGCCCAACAAATGGAGAGGTAAATTGCGCTCGACACCAACAAGGCTCCAAAAACAAAACCCATGATCTGCATGATCAACCACAGTCTGGTTCTCACATCTTCTCCAAATGTGCGGCGAAAGAGCCCCAGATAGATGAAGCCTGTCATGGTCCAAATTATTTCAGGAGAGAGAAGAGAGACAATAAACGAAAAACCAAGAGCATACGCAATCAGGGACACCAGCAAAAGCAAAGTACAAACTACCGCGACAACGTTGTAGAACTTGAATGCCAAGTCAAGAATTCTTGACGAGAAGAGTCGGTTCGGCATTGTATGAGTCGCCACTTCCACAATTCAAGAGTTAGAAAATAATTCTGAAAAACGTTGTGGTTGTTCGATTCCGTTCGATTTCTACTACAAACGGCCGAAAAGAATCGAACAAAAGCAAGAACCACAAAATTCACTATTTCACGGCAATTTCTCGATCCATTCGCTGCGTCGAAGTGGCGGCTCAATGTTTCCGCAACCCCAACTGCAGAACTGCAATTCCGAGAAAATGCTCGTGACTGTAGGGTTGCGCAAGTGTTAATAATGGTTCATGTCTATGATGTTTTGGCGTGAAATTTCATGAAGACGCTTTTTGGAATCATGTCCACCTTTCTGGCTGCAATGTTGTTTGTCTTAGCTTTCAGCCCCCATCAAGTAGGTGCGTCTGGCGACTTGACGAATATCTACATAAGAGCCGATGGAAGCGTCGAACCAGCAGGCTCGCCGGTCTCCAGCCCGGACGATACCACTTACTTTCTTGAGGCGGACCTTGTCAACAAGTCCGTCGTCATTGAGCGGGACAACATAGTGTTCGACGGACAACACCACACCATTCAAGGTCCAATGGAGATAGGAACGATAGGAGTGAACGTCACTGGCAGAACAGGCGTCACAGTCAAGGACACGAACGTGCGAGGTTTCGACCTCAACTTCTACGTGCTCCAGTGCCGCAACGTAACCCTCTCTGGCAACACCGCGGCAGACACGAAAATCTTTGTTTTCATGGAGCCGATCGACTTTTTCTACACTGGAACCGGAATCTCCATCTCACGCTCAGCCAACATCACGATCACAGGAAACAACGCCTCAGGCAACATTTTCGGCTTAAGCATCTACCAGTCTAACCACACGCTGCTGTCGGGCAACACGGTCTGCTCCAACAAGAAACGAGACGGCACAGACGTCTGGGGAGTTGGTATGTCAATCTCGGACACAAACACCTCCATCGTAACGGGCAACAACGTGTCCGACAATGGTATAGTTGGAATCAGCCTCATATCAGCAACGCCGGACTACCCGTGCAACGACAATATCATCGCGAACAACACGGTCAGCGCCAATATCGACTATGCGACGTACACGTATGGCATACAAGCCAGTGGGGTTCGCAATGTCACTGTAGCCAACAACACCCTCAACCAGAACACGTATGGCATACACGTCCGCTACTACAGCCAAAACAACACTATAGCAGGCAACAACGCCTCTGCCAACAGCTTCGGCATTCTCCTCGAAGACACTGAAAAGACCACGGTTACCCGCAACGTCCTCTCGGGAAACGCTGAGGCAGTCTCCCTCAACAATGCCTCCAACAACGATATACTCCGCAACAAAGTCTTTGGAAGCTCCTCCTATGGCATCCACCTACGCGACGGATCACGTAACAACGCGCTGCAGTGGAACACGATCTCCTCCAACGCCTACGGAATTCGAATCGTCCAGTCACCTAACAACAACGTAACCTTCAACAACATAGCGTCAAACCTCCACACAGGCTTGACGATATACTACTACTCTTCGAACACGCAAGTCGGCGACAACAACGTAACCCAGAACGTGGACGGACTAGTCATCACGTACGAGTGTTACGGCACGCGGCTGTTCCACAACAACTTCATGGACAACATGAGACACGTCTACACCGACATGAACAGCACATGGGACAAAGGCTACCCCTTGGGCGGAAACTACTGGAGCAACTACACTGGCACAGACCAGCACAGCGGACCGCTGCAGGATGAGGCTGGAAGCGACGGAATCGGCGACACGGCCCATCAGATCAACGGGAACAACAACGACAGCTACCCGCTCATGGCGCCAGTATACGTGTTTGAAGCCGGAACGTGGGACACCACAACAAGCTATGTAGACATGGTCAGCAACTCCACCATCTCGGCATTTGCAGTCGACGCAACAGCAAAAACGTTGAGCTTCACCGCCGCCGGCGAGTCAGGCCAAGGCTTCTGCCGCGCAATCATCCCCAACAACATGACTCAGATAATGTGGCACGGCAACTACAAGGTGCTCGTTGACGGAACGCCAGTCGAATTCATGAATTGGACAGACTCCGACTACACATACATATACTTCGCATATCAGCACTCCGAACACGGCATAACCATAGTGCCGGAACACTTCCCCATCGCAGTGCTGACAATACTGGTGCTGTCAGCCGCACTCACAACTGCACTCGCAAGAAGAACACGAAAGAGCCGAACACCCCACCCTTTTTATTAATTCTAAAATGCAAGCCTGTCAATGTCAACGATGACTCGCGTATAGAGGCCAGGACAGATAATGAAATGCAGTGATGCCCAAAATCCATCCCCCTCTCATTCATTCATGGCCGCCAGCCACGGAGATGAGGATGACTTTGACAGGTTCTGGAAATGGAAGCTGCGCGTCGAGTCCACAGGCTCCAGCATCCTCGACGCGAACCACATAGATGAGGCTTACCGAAGACTGTGCAGGATATTGCCGAGGTGGAAGGCTTACCGACCGCGGAAAGTTGCCGACTGCCTCGAAAAGCTACGGTACTCGCTTGAGAACGCTTCTGCAGCTTACGACGAAGCAAGAAGGTTTGTTCTGCCCATGTTTGACGAGACTCCGTCGGACGCTCTTGAAGTCTTGTGGAACGAGCTTGGAAGAATCAAAGAAATCGACGCGAAAACAAGCAATGACACGAGCTACTACGTGGTCGCCGTGTGCAAGCCGCTCATGTTCCTGTGGGGCCAGACACCGGCCTTCGACTCCACAGTGCGAAGGAACATCTGGCGTTGGAGCGTCCCCTCAGAGGCGGTCAATGGGCCAAAGTGGAGCTTCGAAACGTGGAAATCCGTCATGCACAACCTAGCGGCACTGGTGCAGCAGAACAACGGCATGACCACCCTTTTCGAGAAGAGAGCCGAAAGGAAGTTCGGCAGAGGCTGCATCGTCCCCTACGGCAGGTTCTTGGACGTGTACTTCTACGAGCGAGAAAACAGTAGGGTTCGTGGAAAGCAGACTGGATATTAGTAGGAGTTTTCAACCGCGCGATTGTTCGTTCTTCGGGGCAGCTTCACGTGTCTGATGGCCGATACTTGTGGCTTCCGCAGGTGATCATCTCTTTTTCGAAAAGCTTCCGCAGAGACCGGAAAACCTTCTTCGACGGCTCACCAGTCTTCTCAGAAATCTCTGCGAGAGTCAACCCTTCCTTACATTCTTTCAGCGAGGACATCACCATCTCGTCGGTCTTGTTCAGCTTGACCATTTCCAAAGCCAGCCTGCGCAAACATGTGGATTACGGGTATCACCGTCTTTTCATATAAGATTTTTGCGCACACAAAACAGCGGACATCGCCCGGCCAATCTTCCTGCCCTCTGCCCAACAATTAAGCATATCTAGGCAAGCGGGCAAATACCACTCAGAAAGGACTAGGCTCCAATGCCGTACTACGTCTACCTGATCGTCTGCGAGAATGACACTTTCTACGCCGGATACACTAAGAACGTGGACGCTCGCGTGCGGCAGCACACCAACGGGAAAGGAGCCCGGTACACGCGGATGCACAAGCCCAAGAGGCTTGTGTACGTGGAAGAGTTCGACTCACGAGCCGAAGCCATGAAGAAGGAAAGGAAGATCAAGAAGCTGTCACATCAGCAAAAGCTCAGGCTCGCAAAACTGTGGGCGAGGCCCAAACGGCGGACGAAGAAGCGAAAACCAGTCTAGGATTCTGTGCAGATGAACCTTCCTTTCTGCAGCTCCAGCGGGCAGCCGCCGCCGCACACTTGAAGCTGAGGACAGCCAGCGCATTTCTGCTCAACATATTCCCCATACCTTTTCGGCTTGACAAATGGACTCTCAGGGATTTTAATGTTCACGAGTATCTGTCGTGATGAGTCTCAGAATCTAGTCTTCCTATCCACGTTACCACGGAGCGAACAATGGAAAGCGCTACTTCTTCTAGTCGCCGGAGAACGCGCAGAGCCGGCCGGTCTTTCGAATAGTCTTATATTTGTCTGGACGGATAGAGAATTCTTGTAGAGCGAGTTTTTGGGAGGTGAATTCTTATGGCAAAGAAGGGCGCTAAATACAAGTGCGCCGAATGTGGGCTTGTGGTGATGGTCAGCGATCCATGCGGATGCACGCCGTGTGATCTGATCTGCTGCGGCGAGCCAATGAAGGAAGTCAAAGAAACGAAAGCGAAAACCAAAAAGAAATAGGCCAACATCATCTTTTCAGCGGTTTGGCAGCCGCATCTCGAAGCCATCACATTTCCGCGTGTGCGCCGTTTTGCTTCAGATGAGTTCTTGGCTCCAGAAGTCCCTTCAAACCCACGAAGTCTTTTGAGATCACGGCTCTAACGCCCTTCAGCGGATCGACAACCTGGTTGATCCTGAGATCCACAGCAAGGCTCCCGAACATGTACGCTTCTTCAAACGGCCAGCCATACTCGCGCATCAGAGCCCTCGTCGCAGCATCTGCGGCTGATTCGGCCGCTTCGTCCAAACTTTCTCCGCAAGCCAGAATGGCATACTCCCTTTTTGTCTCAAGCACGGGCCATTCAGGCGTCCGGTGCTTCAGCAACTGGAAATTAAGGAGGACTTCGCCGGCCGCCTCGATGGCTGAGACGCAGAGTTCGCCGTCCGCCTGAACCGCGTGCAGGTCGCCTGCCGCAAACAAGGCGCCTTTCACGAAGACTGGTAAGTAGAGCTTCGCGCCGGCACACGTGTCCTTCACGTCCATGTTGCCGCCGTGTCTGCCAAGAAAGCCCGTTGGAATCTCGCCTTCTGCCGGCGCCACGCCTATCGTCCCGATCATGGGTTCGGAGTTCAGCCAGACAGAATCGCCGAAATGGATCTTTGATCCGCGTATTTGGACTTGGCGGGTGGCGCAGCGGAACTGCTTCTTGCCTAGGACGCCGTGCTTGGGGATCGCCGCTATTACTCCTCTTTTCTCGGTTTTCACGTTCAGTATTTCTGTGACAAGCGTGTCGCCGGGTTCCGCGCCCTCAACAAATATTGGGCCAGTTGCTCCGTTGACTCTGGACCAGTCGAGAGCGTCGACTTTGGCGTTTTCCGTCGTTATCTGGCCTCCAAAGGCGTCTTCCGTCTTAAGCAGTACGGACTCGCCAGTCCTGACTCGCTCTATCGGAGCAGTTTTTGAGCTGAAGACATAGGTTGTCTTGTCTTTTGTGACTATTTTCGTCTGTTTTCTCCTCCAGCGGCTTCCGGGAAGAGTATGGTGCGGCCGCTTTTTAAGCGTGAGATCACGATGGCATTCCACGCGAGCCAGACGAAAAGCACTGAGAAGGGTGCTCCAGAGAAGGTTACTGCGTTTATAGTTCGGCTCCTTATTCTGACTTCACAAAAGCTATCCGAAACTGGGCAGGATAGCATCTTGATGGACGCCGCATGAAGGCGCTAGTCTGCTTGATCGTTGCGGTCGTGGTGCTTGCCGGCCTCGTGCAGTCTGGTCTGGCTGCAACGCTGAATTTCACGGTGCCGGCAGGAGAGGAGTCAGTCAGGACTCTGAATCTGGCAGTTGAAGACCGCGTCCTCGTCAGGTTCACCGTGGTGGGCCAGTCTGAACACGTCATTGACTTCAGCATAGCCGCGCCCGACGGCAAGACTATGGTCGAGTATCGCCATTATGGAAGCGTCGACTATTCCTTCGTCTGCAACGCCACCGGCGAGTACAGGCTGTGCTTCTCCAACGTGCAATCTCTTGAAGACAAGTTTGTGACGCTGGACTACGAGGTGCAGCACTACATTTTTGGCATTCCGCAGCTACTGTTTCTTACGCTAGTCATTGTGGCAATCTGCCTCGCAATGGTGGCAGCATTCATCTTTCTCTCAAAACTGCGGTAGAAAACAGCGGCTGGCTTCTCACAGGTAGTTGAAGATCTCAGAAAGGCTCCGTATCTTCTCCACGTTCTCTTCAAGCTTGCCGTTGCGATCTACTAAGAGAGCCCGAAGCCCGGCGGCTTTTGCGCCGTTGTAGTCGTAGTCCATGCTGTCGCCGACAAAGAGCGCTTCTTCTGGAAGCACCCCCAGCTTCTCTAGCGCATGGTGGAAAATCTCGCGGTTGGGCTTGATTCGTCCGGCCGTGTCCGGAGACACCTTGACGTCGAAGCAGTCTGCCAGTCCGACTCTGCGCATGATGCGGGCTGCTTCGTCTGCGAGGCAGTTGGTGACAAGACCGATCTTCAGTCTTCGCTGTTTCAGCGACTTGAACACGGGTAGAACATCTTGGAAAAGTTCTATCTGTACGCAGTCAAACCAGAGTTCAGTGACTTTCTTTGCCATTTCGGCTGATTCTTCTCCGATGCCCAGACGCTGCAGCACCGCAGTGTTCCAAGCAGCCCAGAAGTTCTCGCCCATGTCAACCACCTTCTCATAACTCATCGTCGTCTCGTTCTCAGCACGCGCCGCCAGAATCTCCTCGTAAGAGCGAACAATCCCCAGCCTGTTCAGTGCTCTCTGCCATATTTCAGTTGGGTCTCCGGTCCTGACCAGCGTCCCGCCGAGGTCAAACAGCACGGCTTTGACTTTCGCCAAACGCTACCTTCACTTCTTGCCATTCTCGCTTCTGCAACGTGGGGGACGTTCGCGCTTTTAATGTTTGTCGATGCTGAAAAATGAGAAACGATGAGACTCTTCTGTATCGATGTGACCATGCGAGACTGCATGCAAACGACTCAGTTTGTCGGTCATCGTGGAAGTGAACATTGCTACCGGATGCGCGTCGACCAAGAGTGGGATAGCCGACCGGTGTGCAAATCATTTATAGTGATATGACGTACCAGTCTGTGAGAGGACTGGCATGCTTGTGACAAACAAGGATTTGCTGGTTGCCGCGAAACGCAACGCCTACGCGGTCGGCGCGTTCAACATCAACAACCTTGAGACGCTGCTCGCAGTTTCCGAAGCAGCCGCGGAACAGAAGTCTCCGGCGATAGTGGCCGTGACGCCCAGCGCCATAAAGTATGCCGGACTGCCTTATCTGGCCGAACTGGCTAGGATGGCGGCTGAGTCGTCCGCGGCTCCGATGTCGCTGCACCTTGACCACGGCGAAGACTATGAAACGGTGTCGCAGTGTGTCGCCGCAGGCTTCACGTCAGTCATGATTGACGGGTCGCACCTGAAATTCGAGGAGAACATCGCGCTCACCAAGCGCGTGGCTGACCTTGCCCATCCTCGGGGAGTCTCTGTGGAGGCAGAACTTGGGAGGCTGGCCGGGGTCGAAGAGAAGACCGTGGAAGAGAAGGAGGCAATTCTGACCGACCCAGACGCTGCAAAGGAATTTGTGGAAAGAACGGGCGTGGACGCGCTCGCAGTTGCGGTCGGCACGTCGCATGGTGCATACAAGTTTAAGGGCGAAGTGAAGCTTGATTTTGACAGGCTGGAAGCCGTCAGCGGAAAAGTTGCCGTGCCGCTGGTGCTGCATGGAGCCTCAAGCGTGCCCCAGTGGCTAATTGAGAAGGCAAGCAAGTATGGGGCAGAACTTGCCGGCGCGAAGGGAATCCCGGAAGACAACATTAAGAGGGCAATATCCATGGGCATCGCGAAAATCAACATTGACACGGACCTGCGACTTGCCTTCACCGCGTCCGTCCGCGAAGTGCTAACGAACTCTCCGAAAGAGTTCGACCCGAGAAAGATTCTCGGCCCAGCAAAGCAGGCCATGAAAGAGGTTGTGAAGGGCAAAATGCAGCTCTTCGGCAGCACAGGCAAGGCATAAGGGAGCGGGGAAATCGTGAAGGTAGGGATTTTGAGTGGAGGCGGAGATGCTCCGGGAATAAACGCGGTCATAAGAGCCGTGGTGCGGAAGGGAGTCCAGAACTACGGCTACGAAATTGTCGGCATAAAGGATGGTTGGAGCGGACTTCTCAAGGCTGACTATGTGCCGCTGGACTTGAAGGCTGCTTCCGGCATTCTCCCTCGCGGAGGCTCGATTCTCGGCACTTCGCGGACGAACCCCTTCAAGTCGGAGGATGGCCCGCAAAGGATTTTGAAGAACGCAGAAGAGGCCGGCATCGACGCGGTCATAGCCATCGGAGGAGATGACACGCTCAGCGTGGCGTACAAGATGGGGCCTCTGGGGCTCAAGTGCGTCGGCGTCCCCAAAACGATCGACAATGACCTTTCAGGGACGGATTACACTTTCGGCTTCATGACGGCGGTGGGCACCGCCACGGAAGCCCTTGACAGACTGCACACGACAGCAGAAACTCACCAGCGAGTAATAATTCTCGAGGTGATGGGCCGATACACCGGCTGGATAGCGCTCGAAGCTGGGTTAGCAGGGGGCGCCGACGTGATACTCATACCCGAGAAGCCTTTCGACGTGCAGGAAGTCTGCGACTACATCAGGCGGCGGCAGGAAAGAGGCAGAAACTTCAGCCTGATAGTCGTTGCTGAAGGAGCAAAGCCGAAAGGCGGCGGAGAGATCGTTTACAGTGAGACCGTTGACGAGTTTGGCCACGTGCGCCTTGGAGGAGTCGGATACTATCTGGGCAAGGAGATCGAGAAGTGCATGGACATTGAGACGCGGGTGGTGGTGTTGGGGCATCTGCAGCGTGGAGGCTCGCCGACGGCATTTGACAGAATCCTCGCAACGAGGTTCGGGATCGCCGCGATAGACCACGTGCACGACGGCAAGTTCGGCCGCATGGTCGCCATCAAAGGCAACAGCATAGTTTCTGTCCCGCTCGAAGAAGTTGTCGGCAAACGGAAGACCGTTGACCTTGAGTTGTATGACATAGCAAGCGTGTTCTTCGGCTAGGCGCCTGTGCCTACGTCGCCAGCACGCTTGCCAGACGCAGCAGATCCATGTTCAGAGGCTTCTCGAGCCTGCAGGATCGGCGAAGGTCGATGCTTCCGACTCTGCCGTTTTGCAGTCCGACGACACGATTTCCCTTCTCCCCAGCCAGCAGTTCGACTGCCTCCCTCGCAAACAGGCTGGCGAGGAGCCGACTTCTCGCCGTGGGGCTGCCGCCTCTTTGTGCGTAGCCCAGTATGCTGAGCCTCGCCTCCATGCCTGTCTCTTTTTCGATGCTGCGTGCGAGGCTTGAGGTGTCTCCCACGCCTTCAGCCGCGACGATGATGCCTGACTTCTTGCCCTTGGCAACGTTCTCCTTTATCGTGCTGAACACTTTTTCTTTCTCAAGCGGTATTTCGGGAACAAGAATCAGTTCGGCGCCGACCGTTATTCCCACGGCTAACGCCAGAAAGCCGCGGGTGCGTCCCATCACTTCCACGATGAAGACCCTTTCGTGGGAGATCGCTGTGTCGCGGATTTTGTCAATCTCGTCCACGGCCGTGTTCACGGCGGTGTCGAACCCTATTGTCTCGTCGGTGCCGAAGACGTCGTTGTCGATCGTTGCTGGAACCCCGACTATCAACGAGTCAGTGTGCTCGCTGAGTTCCAGTGCTCCTTTGAAGGAGCCGTTGCCGCCTATGACTATCAAACCGTCGATTTTGCCGTGTGAAAGAGTTTCAGATGCTTTGATGATGTTTGGGGCTCTTCTGAACTCGGGACACCTCGAAGTGTGAAGGATTGTTCCGCCAAGCTGGATGATGCCGCCTACGGAACGTGGAGTGAGAGGCGCAGACGCGGCCTCCAATAGGCCTTCCCATCCTCTGTCGAAGCCGACAACACGGAAGCCCATGGACGATGCTATTCGAACCACAGCGCGTATTGCCGCGTTCATGCCCGGCGCGTCTCCGCCGCTGGTCACAACGCCAATTTTCCGCAACATCTTCAACCCGCAAATCTTGTCCGGCGACAGCAACGCTGGGCCGGACAGAACCAGAGATTGGAGAAGCCCGCTTATTGCTTTTTGCACGCCGCAACAAGCTATGGGACGCCGACCCAGCACATCAGAGCATAGAGGCCGAGACCGACGACGATAGTGGGCAGCACGTTCTTTGTCCGCCAAGCGACAACAGCGCCTATCAGACCCGCGTAGAGGGGCGCTCCGACCGCGAGCGTGCCGTTCGGCGCTAAGAGAGAAGGCACAATCAGCCCAGCAAAGATGACAGGCGGCACGTACTCGAGAACCCGCTTGACCAGCGGGTTTGCTATTCCCTGAAGCGTGAAAAACGGCGAGACCCGTGTTGCATAGGTCACTAGGGCCATGCCTCCTATCGCAAGCCACACCTCAACATCCGCACCGCCGCCGACCCCGCCAGCGAAAATGCTCGGCAGATACCATCCCGCGGGCAGCAGGACGCGAGCCCCCAGTGCAAGGCAGCCGGACAACGCGGCCACGACCCACGTTGAACGGGATCGCAGATACGGCAAAAGAAGAACGGTGAAGCTCAACGGGAAAACCAAGGCCAGACCGGAAGTCGCCTGCGCGGGCACGGCCTCTCCAAGCAGTAGGCCGGCTGCGGTGCTGAGTTGCCAGCAGAGGTACATGTTTGCGTTTGCGCCGATCAGCATGTCCATGCCTGCCTCGCGGCCGGTTACTTCGCGGACAGTCATCGCGTAGGACTCGTCGGTCACGCCGAAAGCCGCTGCCAGTCGTTTGAGACGGCCCGACGGCTTCGTGTGTGGCGCCAGTGAAGCGCTCATCAGAATGTGCCGCAGGTTCACGACCAGCGTCGAAGTGATTATGGGCACGGCGCCAAATCCTCCCGCGAAAAGGCCCAACGCAGTCATCTGTGAGGCCCCTGCAAACACCAGCAGCGACATCGCCATTGTCTGGACGGCGCTGAGGCCGGCTGTGTGTGCGGCCAGCGAGTACGCTATGCCGAAGGGTATGACTCCTATCCAGAGAGGGAAGCATCGGCTGAATCCCCGCCAGAAGTCGCCATGCAGTTCCAGCCGACTTCCCCGAAGCATGTGTGAGGCTCCTGTCCGATTCAAGTTCTACGCCTCAGTCTTAAATGGTGTTTGGCCGCAGGTGGGCACTGAACGCAGTTTTGGAAGGGAAGAAAAGAGTGCTGGAGGCAGCGACGCCAGAAGCCCCACCGCGCCGATGGTCAGTGTTGCCCATCTGCCGATCATGTCGCCGAGGAAGCCCCCGAGTAATGCTCCTATCGGGATGCCGCCGTATATGAAGAACCTGTAGCTGGCGTTCATGCGGCCCTGCATTTCACGCGGCACTATTGCCTGTCGGAGGCTGACCACGTGGATGTTGGATATGGCCGCGACTATTCCGCTGAGGAAGTATCTCAACGTCAGAAGGACAGCGGCCACGAACACTGGCCCCACGGCCAGCGGTATGAGCAGCGTGATGAAGCAGCCGATTAGCATCGAAGTGAGGATTGCGGGGCCAGTGCCGAGGCGTCTGGCGACTCTGTCTGCCGCGAGCGAGCCTATCACGCCTCCGATGCTCGATGTGGCAAGTATGAAGGTCAGGACGGCCGGTCCCAGCCCTAAGTCGCGTGTCACGTAGAGGATGATGACGGTTGTTATTATTTGCTCGAAGAGGTTGTAGGTTGCCGCACTCAAGGCCAAGGCTCTCAGGTACGAGTTGCGGAAGACGATGCCAATCCCGCTTGTAAGATCTCGGACGAGACTGCCTTCGCTCTTTCGCGGCCGGACGTCTTCTGGCTTGTTGATGAGTCCGAAGCCAAGTGCGGAGAGAAGGAGCGACACGGAATCCAGAATGAATGCGAAGGGCGCAGTCAGGAATTCGACGATGGCGCCGACGAAGCTTTGGCCGCTGATTTCCGCGGCGGAGGAGCTGACCATCAGCTTGCTGTTGGCTTCAACCAGCTGTTCAGGCTGCACAAGCGTGGGAAGAATGGAGACGTGGGCGAGGTCGAAGAACACTGTTAGCACGCCCGTTGCGAAAGCTATGATGTAGAGGTGTTCCACGCAGAGAACGCCCAGAACGGCGAAGAGAGGGATGAGCCCGAGAAGCAGGGCTTTCATGAGGTTCGTTGCCACCAGAATCGGGCGTTTGCGGCATCGGTCAATCCAGACCCCTGCAAACAGTGCTATCAACAAGAAGGGTATGGTTCTGGCCGCGTCCAGTATGCCCATCTGGCTTGACGTTGCCTGCAGTGCTGTGGCCGCGGTGAGCGATAAGGCCAGTGCTGTCACTTGTGTTCCGAAGAGCGCTGCTGTCTGTCCGATCCAGAGTTTTGTATAGTTGGGGTCGTGGAAGAGGCTGTGTGGACGTTGGGCGGCCCTCTTTTCTTCAGACAACTTTATAACCGTCTAAATCCACTACACTGGTTAGATATAAACTTATACTCAGCAAAAAACACTCCGAAGACAAGGAAAAACATGACAAGAAAAGAAAACGCCGAGAACGTCGAAAAATTCGTAGGCGGGGAACTGTGTCTGGACTTTGCCAACGCCGTAGACTGGCCCGGCAGCACCAACCCAGTCGAATGGATAAGCACATATGAGGATCTCGTGTCTTGGAGCACCCGCGCAGGCGTCCTCGAACAGCCTCAGGCACAGCTGCTCAGGACAAAGGCGGCAGGCAACCCCGCGGAAGCAGAGGTGACCTTCAAGAACGCAGTCTCCTTTCGCAGGGCAGTCTACAGGATTTTCTCGGCGGTTGTTGATAAAGAGAAGCCAAGCTCAATCGACATGAAGACATTGAACGTGGAATTGAAGGAGGCAAGATCGCACATGCGGATATCCGCCGCCGAGAAAGGGTTCAGACTGGAATGGGTTGACAGCGAGAATTCGCTCGGCAGAATGCTCTGGCCCATAGCGGTGTCCGCGGCGGAGCTGCTGATTTCAGAGAACCTGAAGCGCGTGCGCAAGTGCGCTACGAAAGAGTGCAGCTGGCTCTTTCTGGACAGGAGTCGAAATCGCAGCCGGCGATGGTGCAACATGCAGGACTGCGGAAACAAGGCGAAGGCACGCAGGCACTACCGAAGGAAAGTCGCCCAGAAATCGCTGCGTAAAGCTTTATAGCCGCAACAACTCAGACTCCACTTGGTGGCAGGTCTTAGGCGGGGGGCTAGGGGTCCTCTGTACCGTAAACCCTCTATAGGACGGGCCGAAAGCTGAGGCTGAGGCGCCAAAGGCCGTTGAGGCTCTCTACTCCCGAAGCAAAGACTATCCGTCCCTTGGGGCTGACGGTCATCGAGCGGCGTCCGTAGGGAAGCCGACTTCAATGTTCACCAGGTGAACCCGGCCAGGCCCGGGAGGGAGCAACCTAAGTCTGGACGTCCAGCGCTCAAGGGGGTGCGGGTACGAGTGTAGGGTCTGAGGGTTCAGCGGATTCTGGGTGTCGAACCCCAGTGACCTGCCGCCTCTCCACCAAATTCTCGACCAAAAAAATCTAGAGGGGGGTATTCCGTATTGGTGCGGAAAAAACGTAAAGCAGATTTAGTTTTATTGGGCTTCGACGTGTCAGTGGTCTACCCTGCTTTCTCCTCCAGCCGACGTTGCTTGGCTGTTCTTTCTTAGGAGGTGATCCGGCCGCAGGTTCCCCTACGGCCACCTTGTTACGACTTTTCCCCCCTCACGAAACCTAGATTCGACGCAGCCAACAAGACCACGCCTCACCCAGAAGTCGCTCGGGTGGAACGACGGGCGGTGTGTGCAAGGAGCAGGGACGTATTCACCGCGCGCTAGTGACACGCGATTACTAGGGATTCCATGTTCACGAGGGTGGGTTTCAACCCTCGATCCCAACTACGGCAGGTTTTCGGGATTTCCTTCCCCTTTCGAGGTCGGGACTCATTGTACCTGCCATTGCAGCTCGCGTGTGGCCCGGGAGATTCGGGGCATACTGACCTGCCGTGGCCCGCCCCTTCCTCCGCCTTATCGGCGGCGGTCTTCCTAGTGTGCCCAACTCGAAGTTGGTAGCAACGGGGAATACGGGTCTCGATCGTTGCCTGACTTAACAGGACACCTCACGGCACGAACTGGCGACGGCCATGCACCTCCTCTCAGCTCGTCTGGCAAGACCTTCAATCTGGCTTTCATCCTGCTGTCGCTCCCGGTGAGATTTCCGGCGTTGACTCCAATTAAACCGCAAGCTTCACCCCTTGTGGTGCTCCCCCGCCAATTCCTTTAAGTTTCAGCCTTGCGGCCGTACTCCCCAGGCGGCAGGCTTAACAGCTTCCCTGCGGCACTAGAGCGGCACGTGGCCGCCCTAACACCTAGCCTGCATCGTTTACAGCTGGGACTACCCGGGTATCTAATCCGGTTCGCTCCCCCAGCTTTCATCCCTCACCGTCGGGCGCGTTCTAGCCGACAGCCTTCGCCACTGGTGGTCCTCCCGGGATTATAGGATTTCACCCCTACCCCGAGAATACCGACGGCCTCTCCCGCCCCCTAGCCGAGCAGTATCCCCCGCAGACCAACGATTTGTCGCTGGATTTAACAGGGGACTTGCCCAACCGGCTACGGATGCTTCAGGCCCAATAAACATCCCCACAACTCGGAGAGCTGGTATTACCGCGGCGGCTGACACCAGACTTGCCCTCTCCTTATTCTCCCAGCTATCTACACTGGGTAAAAGCCACCCTCAGCGGATGGCACTCGGGATGGCCCCGTCAAGCTTTCGCTTATTGCGAAGTTTTCGCGACTGCTGCGCCCCGTAGGACCTGGGCCCTTGTCTCAGTGCCCATCTCCGGGCTACCGCTCCCACGGCCCGTACCGGTAAGAGGCTTGGTGAGCCATTACCTCACCAACAACCTGATCGGCCGCGGCCCCATCCTTGGGCAACGCCTAGAAGCATGCTCCAGGCGCCCTTTAAGCGAAGATCCATTCCAGGATTCTCCACCTATCGAAAATTAGCCCCAGTTTCCCGGGGATGTTTCCGTCCCAAGGGTAGGTTAGCCACGTGTTACTGAGCTGTGCGCCGCGCCTCCCGCGTGGCTGGAAGGCGCACGACTAACATGTCTTAGTCCCATCCCGATAGCAGTAGGGTCCGGCAGGATCAACCGGAGTTGATTCCGCATGAAATCACAGCCGGACGCTTATTCGGCTGTACAACCGCAAAGTCGACTGGATTTGGAGGGGATTTACCACTGACACGTCAAAGCCTATTTCGGACCTAACCAACATGAGCGTGTCAGGTCTACATCTGTGTCTCCGCAATTGGAGGCCAACCATATTCATCCCGTGGGGCGACTTGCGCCTTTATGGTCAGGGTTGAGCCGCCGCCATGAAATTGCGGAGGCTATATCAGCTGCTAAAATGACAGAAGGCATTTCACGGGATATAAACATTTCTTTCAAGATTCGCGCTTCCTGTCCATGCCGGGAAGCATGGATGCATGCGAACATGCTTCTCTAGGCACGGTTTTCCGTTGTTGAAGCACGATCCAGCATCTACTTGTGGGTCCATGTTCCGTTGTCGCCGAGAAGGTACTTGATCGAACTGGCTAGACGAGCGAGCATGTTGATCAGCCGTAGTATCGAGTAGAACGGCGTGTAGAGAAGCAGCTGGTGATAGTTGTGCCTGTTGTACGCGTATTTCAGTGCGATCGTTTGGCCTATGACGCTGATGAGCAGGCCGTATGGAAGGAAGATTAGCATGGCGGCGACGAAGAAGACTCGGTCCGGCGCGAACCAGAACAGGAAAGGCAACGCGCACAGCGATACTGCGTCGACGAATGCTGCTCCGTACTCGAAGACGTAGCAGTACCATATCAGCAGAGCAACCCAGCTTTTCTTGCGCAACAGGTCACGGTGGATTTTCAGGGTGTTATGGAACCAGCCTGCGAACCATCTCAGGCGCTGATTCCACAGTGCCTTGAAAGAGTGCGGCACGACTGTTGAGCTTGTGGCGACGCTGACGTAGCCGACTTCCTTGCCTCTCTTGTGCATTTCCGCCGTGATCTCGAGATCCTCGGTGACGGAGAAGACGCTCTTTTCAGCCAGTATCCCACGCAGGACCTCAGCGTCGTAGAGGCCGATCGCCCCTGAGACGACGAGCACGTTGTTCCCGAGGGACTGGGCGCAACGGTTTATTCCCAAGCCCTGACTGTACTCAAGCTGCTGCAGAACCACGTAGGGATTGAGCTCCCTGTCACCGTCCGAGGGGTTAACGTAGCCCGTCACCGCCTTCTTGTTCCCGAGCAACAGGCTGTCCACGAGCCGTGTCAGCGTGTCGGGTATCCACCAAGAGTCGGCGTCAACAACGCCCACCACCGATCCCAGCACCCTGTCCACCCCTGTCTTTATGGCTTCGACCTTGCCCAAGTTTGACGAGTGCCTAACCACTCTTCCGCGAACTTGAGGGGCTCTCCTCCGGTTAAGCTCGATGGCTGCCCAAGCGACCTCGTAAGTGTAGTCGCTGCTGCCGTCGTCGACAACAATTATCTCGCACTGGCCAGTGTAGGCTTCGGCGCACTTGTAGAGGCTGTTGATGCAGCGCGAGATGTTCCCTTCTTCGTTCCATGCTGGAACAATCAGCGAGACCGTCGGCCGACTTCGTTGCCGAGTGCTGTCCTGCCTGAGCCTTTCGAGCGCTGCCGCGACGATCCACACTCCGACGACCCCGATCGTCAGAAAAGTGTACCAGCTGTACAGAACTAGGACGGTGCCAAGCCAGAACGGGTCTGCCACGCCGACGACTTCGTAGCGGAACAGAGTCCTGACAAGCCACTCTGCCAAAACCGGAAAGAAGCGCCATGAAGCGAAAGCCAGAATGAAAGGGACGCACAGGGCTAAGTACGTGACTCTTGATCTTAGTAGCTGCTCCAGTCTCATGTTTGAAGCCCGTCCTTTCGGCAGAGGCCCCTGTAAGCCTTGCTCCTTTCTCCAGAAGCCTAAGAACAATGTCTCTGGATAAAGCAAGTATTCCCGCAAGACTAATATTTCGAGCATGGAACCATAAACCGCCGGAGACCGTCACTGCCCATGGAAGATGAGTCGCAGTACTACGCGCTTCTGAAGGACCCAACCCGCAGGAAGATACTTGAGATTCTGGGGGCGCAGGAGAAGATCGGCTTCAAGGAACTTCGAGAGGCATTGGGCTTGGGCACGGGAACAGTGTACTACCACCTCGACATGCTGTCAGCCTTCCTTGACCAAGACAAGCAGCGCAAGTACAGGCTCAACGACCGCGGCAGATCGTTGCACGCCGTGCTCAAGGAAGGGAATGTGCCGCCGGCGCTTGCCATAGGCCAAACCGCAAGTCACGGGCTTGGAAAATGGGTTTTCCTGTCTCCGGTCTTCGCGAAGACCGCAAAGCCGGCTGTTTTCCTTCCGGTCTCGCTTCTTGTCTTGCTTGTCGGGGCTTTGGGCACGGCCCTAGGGAAGCTTGATCCGGCGCTCTTTTTCTACTTCCAGTACTCGTCCTACGGCTTCACTAGTCTCGTCACGCTTTACGTTTCCAACTGGATTGGCCTGTTTCTCTTCGTCGAACTGCTTGCCTACGCTCTCTACCGAAGGGTTGGAAATGACCTGCAGCTTTTCACGAGCCTCAGCTTCGCAACTTTCCCGATTGCCGCCTTCCCCTACATATACCTGGCAACACCAGACACCGTCTCTCAGTACGTTCTGATTGCCCTGCAAGTATGGAGCTTGCTGCTTGTGTCATCTGCTCTGTGCTTCGGGAAAGGCATCAGATTGGATAAGGCCTTCATCTTGAGCTTGACGGCGATATACGTCAACATAGCGGTGCTCTTCGTTCTGGGACGCTTCACATGAAAACAGAAACCATGCCCACGAACGCATGGACTGCAGCCTAATTTTCCATCGAGGTTCGAGAGTTCTAGGACTCTTCTGAAGAGAAGTTCGGTGTTCCTAGAAACGTTTTTCTTAATAGCCTGTCCGGCAATCTTGTTTTCCGGTGAAAACCGTGAAGAGAAAGCCAATTGTCACAGCAGCTTTTCTCGCTGTAATGCTTGCTGCCATTGCCTCGCCGCTTACCAGCGCCTTACCAGTTTCGGCCGGGGAAGCTTTGTCAGCAACAGATGTCAGTGATCAGAACTGGGAGTACATACAGAATGATGCAATAACAGTAGCGTTCCCCGCCGACGGCAAGAAACCAATGTTCCTTTGGTGGTACACGAGCGACCCGGACAACATCAACGTCGTCAAGTTCAAAGGACTCATCGAATACTGCACCTACGAGAATCCCTACTACGTCTGGAGACATGATGCGTTGGCCTCGAGAATCAGAGAACGCATCCAAGCAAAGTTCTACTCGCCGAAAGAACACATGATGCAGAACCAGACCAGACTCAGGGCCTTGGCGGCACTGTGGAAAATCGGCAACGCCACAGGCTTGCACACGCCGTACCTGCCCTTCAGCTCGTCAAAATGGAGACTCGACGGGCCTGAAAACGTGACCAGAGATGACGTGAGGTATCTGAGCTTCAACTTCACGCTCGTGGACGTCCCAAACTTCAGGGAACATGTTTTCCTCCGCAAACTGGAAATTGTCATCAGATGCAGGTTCTACTACACCCCGGCCACCGAGGACGTCTATGGAAAATACGCGTACACGGTGAACGCAGGCGAACTGAAAATTGACATAGTAGTGAAGCATTGGGATTGGAACATCGACAAGCTTGAACCCATCATAGACGATCTCAGAAAGCTTGGGCTTGACATACCTGAAGGCAAGGCAGGACTGGCGCTCTGGGTGAATCTGGCGTCGATTAACATGACGAAGATGCACGTGGCAGGCGAAGACGCCGGCAACGATGAGGACTCTGACCTTACGGAGAGCGTTTCAAGCGCCAGAAGCATGTACGTGGAAGGCGAGCACGTGTCTGTCACGCCAAACAACACGGACAACGACGAGACTCCTTTGATGAACAAGCTGCGGGAGCGTTTCCAGATACGCTTCGAGAAGGGCAACGCCACCTTTGCCGGGTTCTTCAAGTTTGTGCCTCAAGCCATCATCACCGACGGCGTCTCCTACAACACAACGGATGTCACGGCTTCGTACGTGACTGCCGGGGCACACGTGAGACTGTTCATAGGCTACCCGTACTTTGGAAACAACACTTTGGAGCATGATCCTTCTCTGGGCGTGGAAGAAGTCGTTTCATGGCCATCAATCAATCCGCTACTGATTCTCTTCGGGGCGACCGCGGCAATTGCAGTCATTGTGGCGGCGGTAAAACTGCGAAGGAAAACCGTGAACGTACTGGGTGTCCAGTGACCTTTCCGGTTCTCCCCCTTTTTTGTTCTTGACATCGTTGACATATTAGGATCTATGGAGTAAAGGTTTATATGGTGTATTGCTACATAATATTTGGGAAATCTCAAGATGAAGAAGCAGGCCCCAGACGCAGAAATCCAGTGGCAAGTCCTCAAAGCCATGCTTGACGAGTTCCCAACGCTCCGAGAGAAAACCAAGAAATATCTTGACAACCCCGAAAGTCACAGACGAGTTTCATCGTAAAACCCGGATCTGTCCAGCTGGACTCTTCCCGGAACACTTGTCAACGAACGGCAGAACCGACTGCACGTTTGCGGGCAGGGTAGCTTCAAATTCAGGTTTTCAGAGTGAGTTCTGACTTCTCTTAAGAAGATGAGGAGGCGGTATCTTGACGCCGTTCTTGCCGTTGATCTCAGACTGCGTCTTGAGAAGCTCACTTATCTCATTGTAACGCTGCAGGAAATCCGTTCCTTTCGCTGTGGCTCTGTATGTCTCTCTGCCGTTCTCATTCACCTTGTCAAGCAGGCCTATCTTCAACATGAAAGCCAGATAATCGTTCAGCTGTGTGAAGCTCATGTTTGCCCTGTACATTATCTGAGTCTTCAAGGTTCCCTGCTTGGAGATCTCCAGAATCTCCGCGATTATGTACAGCTTGTCCCGCCGTTTCGAGGAAGGATTTGACCCCCACGGATTCATTTTCTATACTACTCCTTTAGAACAGTCTTCTATAGGAAAAGACGATCCGGATTTCTTAAGCAGTGTTTCACCGAGGCAACTATTGCGGAAATCGAAATATTCTCTAGAAGCAACTTCTATAAGTCAGATAAGCAGAACACCTGTCCATCCCAAGGCCCGGCAAGGGAGGAATCGGCACAGATTGAGGATAGGCATAATCTCCGACACACATGACAACCTGCCCATAATCGACAAAACCGTCAAAAGACTGAACGAGGAAAACGTCGAACTTGTGCTTCACGCGGGCGACTACGTGTCACCCTTTGTCATCCCGAAATTCAAAGAGTTGAAGGCAAGACTCATCGGAGTATTCGGCAACAACGACGGCGACCGCGAATACCTGAAGAAGAGGTTCAGCGAAGACAAAAGACTCGAAATACGAGGAGACTTTGCGAAGATAGCTGTCGACGGCCTGAAGATCGTGTTGCTTCATGGAAGCAACAGAGAACTCTTGGAAACTCTGATAGAAAGCGACGCCTTCGACGTCGTGGTCCACGGTCACACGCACAAAGCAGAAGTCTACCGAAAAGGCAAGACGCTGATCATAAACCCCGGCGAAGTATGTGCCTATCTGAATGGCAAGTCAACGTTCGCTCTGCTCGATACCGCCAAACGCGAGGCAAACATCGTCGAGCTTTGAACCGACCTGTCTGATCTGCTCATTGAACACTTTCAGCGTTCGCTGGCTAGCCCTGGTTATGTGGTCTCCGTCTGCTGTTGGCCAAGACGAACAAGTCTGAAAGCTGCTGATCGTCTGTCCCCGCACGCATAGGCGTCAATAAGTCCACGAGATCGTCGTTTCTCATGAAACACGGCTTGAGCATGCCATCACTTGTCACTCGCAGACGTGTGCAGTGCATGCAGAACTCCGTGTTCTCAAGCGGGCGCACAATCTCGACTCGTGCATGAGGCAAATTGTACACCCGACGGTTCTGCATGAACTTTCTCGCCTCAAAACTCGCGGCTTCCCCTGCGACCATCGCCTCGTACTTGTCCAAGGACTCATGGAACAAACTGAAGTAGTCGGCACTGACGTTGACCGGTTCAAGCTCGATAAGCTGCAGGATGGCTCCCGTCTTGCCAGCGTATTCGATCATGTCCGGAACGTTGAGGTCGTTGACGCCCTTCAGCACAAGCGTGTTGAGTTTCACAGGAGAAAAACCCACTTTGATAGCCTCTCGGATCCCATCCATGACGTCAGACACTCTTCCGCCAGTCAGTTTGGCATAGACTTCGTCCTCCAAAGTTGGGAGGCTCACGTTCAGACGCTGCAGACCCTTCGCCCGCAGTTCCTCGGCCTGCGGTGCCAGAAGAGACCCATTTGTAGTCATGGAGAAGTCCTTCAGCCCGCGTATCGCGCTGATTCCCCCGACGATTTCCAGAATGTCACGTCGCATGAGAGGCTCGCCGCCCGTCAACTTTACTCTCAAAATGCCCAAATCCGCTGCTATCTTGGCTGTTCGGACGATTTCCTCGGCAGTCATCTCGCCCGACGGCGTTTTCCCGTTTTCCTGCTCGCCTTCTCCGTGACAATACGGGCACCTGAGGTTACATCTCTTAGTGACGGCTATACGCAAGTTTAGAAGCGGCCGCCCGAAGGAGTCTTCCAGAACCATCGTTATTCCCGCTGGTGCCTAACGACGATAGGCAATGCACAAAAATATAAGGCTACCCATAAGAGGTCGGACATTCTCAGAAGAAAACGATTGCGCCGGTGTCTTCACTCGCGGGCATGCTTCACTATGTGACCTGACTCTGGCAGAACCAGCTTCTCCATGCAAAGCCTCACCGCGTCGGGCGAGCCGGGCAGACAGAATACGGCTTTTCCTCTTGCCACGCCGCCAACTGCCCGGGACATGACGGCTGCGGAGCCGATCTCGTCGTAGCTGATTCGCCGGAAGATTTCGCCGAAGCCCGGCAGCGTTTTCTCAAATAGGGGAGACACTGTTTCGATCGTGACGTCGGAAGGGGCTACTCCTGTGCCGCCGCAGAATATCAGAACATCGACGCCATGGTCGTTCAGCATGGCGGTTGCTGCTTCCCGTATGAGCGCGGCGTCGTCCGGGATTGTTCCGCGAACGGAGACGGAATGTCCATGACTTCTGAGAAGGGACTCTATGATGTCTCCTGACAGGTCATCAGCTTTTTCTCCGCTCTTCAGCTTCGCGTATCGAGACGTGCTGCACGTGTAGATGCCAAACCGGAGAGTCGCTGGCGCCTCATCTTTGTGTTTCTTGCTGCTGTCGCTCATCACCGGTGCGCCTCTTTGCTCCCGACTCGCTTGATCTTCTTCACGACGTGCAGACCCTCTATTGCCGTGGTGGGGTACTGTCCATTGGCATCTTTTTCGTATTGTTTGACCATGTCCCAGACTGTGAGCAGAGCCGTTGCCGCCGCAACGAGAGCCTCCATCTCCACGCCCGTCTGCGCCGTCGTGCGCACGGTGGACGTGACCTTGACGCCGTCATGGTCTGTGACCGCGGCTTCAACGTCCACTTTCGACAGAGCAAGATTGTGACAGAGCGGGATCAGATCACTGGTCTTCTTGGCAGCCAAGACTCCGGCAATCCTTGCCGTGCAAAGCGGGTCGCCTTTTGCTATTTTCCCTTCTCGAATAAGCCTCACGGTCTCAGTCTTCAGTCTTATCGTGCCTGTAGCCGTTGCCTCGCGGAAAACCTCAGGCTTCCCAGAAACATCAACCATACCCATTCTCGAACACCTCAAACTCTGTTGCTTGGCTCGGACACAATTTAAGTGGGCGCCGACTTTTCTCTTTTTTGCACGCAAGTGAGCCTACCAATCTTTGGAGCAGCTGCGCATTGCCTAACGAGTGTCCTTTGCCTCGGATGCTCAACGTCGATCAGCGGCTTCCCAAGCCTCAATGAGTTGCTGAATGGCTCTTGCCTTCGGCGACCGCTCATTAATCCGGTAAAAGCGAATCCTGCCAAACATTTTACGCAGCAAGATGCCCTCATCCTCAAGAATGCCGAGTTGCTTCCTCGTTGTGACGTAGTTCGCGCCGAGCCTTCGGGCGATCTCTGAAACGTTGAGCTCACCTATCTGTGCTAGGATTTTCAGGATTTTCAGCCGAACCTTTGAGGCAAGAACGTCCTCCACGCTCAATGCCCGCTACGCCTCCTTTTGGAGCAGAGCAGCTAATTCTCTCTCAAGCTCCTCGGCGGGAATCCTCGAGAGACTGAGAGAGGTGGACCTGCCACGCGAGCCTGCGGACAAGACCTCAGATTTCACCACGTCAAGCGCTGAAATGTTCTGCAGGTACTTCCACACCTGTGTGTGGCTCTTCGGACTGACGTTGAATTCCTCGCACACTATGGCGTAGGCTTGCTCTGCCTCGACAAGCGAGATTGAGGCTTTCTGGCTTTGCCTGAAGAGTCTGGCTGTTCCTAGGAGAAAGAGTTTCTCGTGGAAGCTCAACATTGCCAAGTCGCTCTTGCGCATGGCTGGAACGATGCTTGAGACTGCTTTTCGCACGTGCTCCGGCGTGACGGTGTCAGATTCTTCCGCGTCAGCATATTTACCGGCCCTCCAGAGAAGCTCGATTCCGAAGCGCGCGTTGCCATTCTCCAGGAAAGCTAGTTCAGCAACCGACGCCGTGGACTCTGCGGGCACGGCTGCAGGCTTGAACGCCAGAGAAACTCGGTCGGCAAGAATATCCACAAGTTGCTCTTTCGAGTATTTTTCAAGATTTATCACGTTTGACTGCAGCGTGCTCCTCGCACTAGGGTCCAATCGCCCAATCGCCGTGAGGCTTCGCATGACGCCTATGAGTGAAAGCCTCTGGGCCTTGCCCTGTCTGGCTTCTTGCAGGCGCGTCAACTCGTAGACGGCTTCAGAGCCTTCCCTTTCGACAAGGCTTTCGAACTCGTCCAGCGCCAAGATCACGTGGACGTTTTCCTCATCCAACATCTCCATGAGTATGCGAAGAAGTTCCTCAGCGCTGTATCCTCGTCTGGGAAAAGTGGGGTGAAAAACCGAAACCACATGTTGAAGAACAAGAAATAGGCTGCCGCGGTACTCGCGACAGTTGACGTGAATGTAACGCACGCCTTTTCCGTGGCCGCTTGCCTCGCGACCAATGTCCACGCCAAATCTTTGTACGAGCGCAGTTTTGCCCGTGCCAACGTCGCCAGTGACCAGAACACGCTGGGCCATTCTTTCTGGCGTATGCAAGGCAAAGTCGAAGAAACCCATCAGCAGGCGCAGTTCCCTGTCTCTGTGAGGGAGTCTGTGCGGCACGTAGTTGATGTCCAGTTTCGTTTCATCCTTGAAAACGGTGCGGTAAGATGGCATTTGGCACGCCTCACACAAGACTATACGCGGACTCTTGTTATTCTTTTCTCTCGCCCGAGGAAATGGCGTCGTTTCCGGAGTTTGCGCTTGGGAGAGCGCCAATTCCGCAGCCAGACATCACGCAAACGCGGATAAAGACAATTTCAGATCGATCGATAACCTCAAGATTGTCTGAAGAACGTGTTCTTCATGAGAATGAGGCATCCGTTTCGCCAGTGATGGCAGACGAGGCGCCGAAACAGGTAAAGCGTCGTGAATCAGGACTTTGTCCAGAAGGTTTCAAGGTCTCAGCGGCAACACTTTCGGAAATGAGTGAATGCACGTTCCCATGCGCCGTCAGGACAGGTTATTTCTGGGCTTAGACGTCGCTTTGTCTCTTCGACGTCTGTGTCCGTGGGCTCCCATTTTTCCGTTGGGTGTTCACGGACGTCTTTCACGCATGTTGTTCTGGGAGATACTACTTTCTGGTTTACACGTGGAATTTTATGCAACATTCAAGGACATTTCCCTTTGAAGATTGCACACGTAGATGCCGGCGCGGCAAGTTTTTAAATGTGTGTATAAGTGTTGTACTACGGCAACACTAAGTGGGAACCGGTTGGGGAGGAGACAAGTTTTGATTGCTGCAGACCAGAATGTTGAAACGCTCTGCCATTTTGGATTGACCACTACACAAGCGAAGGTGTACATTGCCACCGTCCGCCTCGGACTGGCCACGGTGGGACAGATCTCCAAGTTTTCCAGAGTCAGGAGAGAAGACGTCTACAGGATTCTGCCAAGGCTTGAGCAGATGGGGCTCGTTGAGAGAGCGCTTGGAACGCCGACCAAGATCAGGGCGACGTCAATTGAAGACGCGCTGTCCGTCCTCATCGAACATGAGCAGAAGGATGCTACTCAGAGAATCACGAAGCTCGCCACGGAGAAAGAGCAGTTCCTGAAGCGCTTTAACTCGTACGATCGCAGCTCGATACCTGAGAAGGAAGAAGTCAACTTTGCATTGCTATGTCATCGAGACAGCATCCTCGCAAAAATCTCAGCCATGCTCAAGACCGCGAGGAAGGAGATCGATATCGTGTGCTCTAGAACGAAACTTGTCCAGCTAGTGTCCAGCTACGCGGACAGCTTGAAGAAGTGCACTAGGAGAAATGTCAGAATACGGATGATATCCGGCTTTCGAGAGCACGGGGACAGCGTTCCGAGAATAGTAGAGGAGTACCTTTCGCCTAAGAACTCGGTTGACCTCAAGTTTGCGGACCGCTCGTTGAGCCACTACATACTCGTCGATCTGAAGGAGGCGTTGATAGCGACGACTACCGAGGGAAACATGGCGGAGAATCCATGTCTATGGACGGACAATGCTAATCTTGTGGGTCTCTTGCAGCGTTCATTTGAGGATCTTTGGCATACTTCCGTGGGTTGGCAGTCTATTGAAACGAACAGCGCTCCAGAAAAGACAATTCTGTTTGTGGAGCAGCTCAAGCCAACAAACCATGTGATATTCGTGTATGACACGTTAGAAGCCAAGCACCATGTGCTATTCAGCTACCTGAAATCTGGGCTTGACACAGGCGAAGCAGCGGTGTATGTTGCATCCGAGGAGAAACCAAGCGAAATCAGGGAAGCCATGAGGCAGTTTGGAATCGATGTGGAGAAGCTCGAGTCGATTGGCGCCCTAAAGATTCTCGGATTCAGAGACGTCTACATCGTTGACGGAAAGTTCAGCATGAACACCACCCTGTCCATTTGGAACGGATTCTACAAGGAAACTCTTGCCAAGGGCCTCAAGGGTCTGAGAGTCGCTGGAGAAACAGAGTGCTTCTTCAAGCACAACCTAGTTCAAGAACTGATTGCTTACGAGAAGACCCTGCACACTGTCCTCGACATTCCGATGATCGCCGTCTGCGCCTACAACGCGGCCACGCTGGCCAGCTCAAGTGACCCGATAAATCTCTACACGCAGCTTGTGGCGGCCCACGGAACGGTGCTGTTCACGGGCATGGATAGCAGAATTGGAAGAATCGAAATGCGAAAGAGCTAGACTCGCGCGCGGCTGATGCAATCACGCAGAACGCGGGTTTCTCCGTACACGGCAAAAGACTAATAAGTTGATTGTGGCAATCTATGTCCAAAATGATTCCCAAATATTTCTTCCTGACAAAAGGCGTTGGCAAGCATCGAGAACAACTGCAGTCGTTCGAGCTGGCACTGAGAGACGCGGGAATACAGCACTGCAACATCGTCAGCGTTTCAAGCATAGTCCCGCCGGGGTGCAAACTTGTCCCACGGGAGCGCGGCCTAAAGATGATAAGGCCGGGCGAGATAACGTTCGTTGTCCTCGCCAGAAACGCCACAAACGAGCCGCACAGGCTCATTGCCACTTCCATAGGCGTGGCCATCCCCTCGGGAAAGAACAACTATGGCTACCTTTCCGAGCACCACTCGTTTGGGCAGACGGGCGACACGGCTGGAGACTACTCGGAAGACCTGGCGGCGACGATGCTGGCGACGACCATGGGAATACAGTTCGACCCCGAGATCGCATGGCACGAGAAAGAACAGCTATTCAAGACCAGCGGCATGATGATCAAGACGACAAACGTGACGCAATCCGCCCCCGGAGACAAGAACGGCCTCTGGACAACCGTCGTCGCTGCCGCCGTGTTCGTTCCCGGAAAGTCGCGTTGAAAGCCCAAGACTCACGCATCCTGCACCGAACGATTCTCATTTTTCTTTTCCAAAACAATATTAGCACTGAAGGTCAATCCTAGCTGATGGTGAAAGAACGCTTGACGACAAAACTGGAAGCTCCAATGATAATCGTCAACTTCAAAACCTACATTGAGGCAACAGGCAAAAAAGCCGTCGAACTCGCCAAAAAAGCGGAAAAGGCAAGCAGGGAAACAGGCACATGCATCGGTGTTGCCCCACAGACTGCTGACTTGTCTGGTGTTGCCAGCGCCGTAAACATTCCGGTGCTCGCTCAGCACGTCGACCCCTTCGAGCCCGGAAGCTTCACGGGCCACTTGCAGATCGACTCATTGAAGGAGGCAGGTGCGGTGGGAACCCTGATCAACCACTCTGAAAGGCAGTTGAAACTGTCGGACATCGACAGAATCATACAGATCACCAAGGAAAGAAAGATGATCTCGGTGGTGTGCGCCAACAATCCCCGCGTGGGCGCGGCGGCAGCCGCTCTCAGGCCCGACATAGTGGCGGTTGAGCCTCCGGAGCTCATTGGAACAGGCGTCTCAGTGTCAAAGGCGAAGCCTGAAGTCGTTACGGGTACGGTGAAGCTTGTCAGGCAGGTCAACGGCACAGTCATGATTCTGTGCGGCGCTGGCGTAAGCCGCGGCGAAGACGTTGCGGCAGCGTTAAGACTTGGAACGCAAGGCGTTCTGGTCGCCAGCGGCATCGTGAAGGCGAAAGACCCTTATACAGTCCTGCGTGAATTCGCAGAAGCAACGAGGCAGTAGGTGAGTTTAGAAGAGCTTGAAAGTCGAAGCTGAATGCGCCGCGTGCATCCTCAGCAGAGCGGCGGCCGAAGCCACAGAAGCCACCGTCAACCCCGCACTGCGGTTCAGGGCAATGTCAGATCTTCTCAGGCTTCTAACGAAGGAGTTCAGGCCCACCGCCGTTCCCGCGGATCTGGGCACGAAGAGGGACCGCCTGATAAAACGGATCACGGGAAACGCGGACCCCTACAAGCGGAGCAAGAGAATCAGCAATGAGAAGGCTTTGAAGCTTCTGCCCTACGCTAGGAGGTATGTTGAGGGTGGATACGCTCAGGAGGACCGTTTCAAGCGGGCGTGTCTGTGTGCGATCGTGGGCAATGTGATGGAGTTCGACATTCCCGGCCACAAGTTCACGTTCGGCGGGTTAAAGAAGACTTTGGCAGAGGCAACGAAAGATCTCGTCGTGGACGACGTGGGCAGAATCTACCAAGCGGCCAAACAGGCTGGCTCAGTGCTTTATTTGTTGGACAACGCGGGAGAGATCGTGTTTGACGTTCTGCTTGTGGAGCAGTTGAAGGACGCGGGTTTACAGGTGGTCGTGGCCGTGAAAAGCGGGCCGGTAATCAACGACGCGACGGTGGAAGATGCCGAAGCGTCAGGGATGAGCAGAGTCGCCGACAAAGTCATAACGACTGGGACGGACGCTGTTGGGCTGGCTTTGAAGGAGGTCTCGCCCGGCTTTCTTGAGGCGTACACTTCGGCTGGCATGGTGTTTGCTAAGGGGATGGGCTATGCTGAGACGCTGACGGAGTACAAGCTGAGCAGGCCTCATGCGCTGCTGTTCAGGACCAAGTGCAATCCAGTCGCAAACTTTTTCGGCGTGCCCAGAGAGAAGAACGTTGCCAAGCTGATGCCGTAAATGGTGCCTTCTATCCGCTTTACGAGGGAAACGCTTTCTCGATTTGACGATGCCGTGAAGAAGGAGTGGCTGGCAACCAACGGGTTGGGCGGCTACGCGTCTTCAACGGCGTTAAGCGTGAACACTCGCAAGTACCACGGGCTGCTTGTCGCGGCGCTGAACCCTCCCAGAGACCGGCGAGTGTTTTTGTCCAAGCTTGACGAGGAAATCACGCTAGACGGGCGAACTTACCCGCTGGGTGCCAACGAGTTTCGGGAAGGTGTGTTTCCCAAGGGCCACAAATACATTTCAGAGTTTGCGGTTTCGCCGCTCCCAAGGTTTGTCTACGACGTTGAAGGCGTCAATGTGAAAAAGCGGATTTTTCTGCCGCACGGGAGAAACGCTGTCGTGGTGCTCTATGATGTCGTAAATGGCCACACTTCAGCCTTGACCGTGAGAGTTTCTCCGTTGGTGAGTTGGAGGCATTTTCACGCGGTCATTGACAGGTGGAAGTCTCCCGCGGACTTTTCGCAGACGCACGATGACAAAGAATTGGAGATCAGCTTCAAATCGCCAAGCTCAGTCCTTGCGGTGAAGACGACGGAGGGGCACTATTCTCCAAGAGGAAAGTGGGTTGAGCGGCTGTTTTACCGTGAGGAAGAAAGTCGCGGCGAGAGCTGTCTCGACGACTGTTACGAGCCCGGCTACTTTGAAATGGACGTTGGAATAGGCAAGAGTGAAAGCTTCTCTCTGGTAGCTGCCGCAGCAAAGAGCAAGTCTGAACTGGATGAAGTCCTCGATCACATGCCTCGGTCTTTCTCTGACGCTCAAAGAATGCACGAGAGAGAGCTAGAGAGGCTCAACGGCCTAGTCAACAGGTTCTATGAGACGCAGAAGTGCGCCGTCGCTGATTGGCTGAGCTGGCTTGTCCTTGCTTCTGACGCGTTCGTGGTCACCGGTGGCGAGGACTCTGAGGCGGTCGTCGTTGCGGGTTATCATTGGTTTGAGGCGTGGGGCAGGGACACGTTCGTTTCTCTTCCGGGTCTGCTGCTTCTGACGGGAAGATTTGAGGAAGCCCGAAAGGTCTTCGCGACGTTCAAGCGGTACTGCAGACAGGGGATGATTCCGAACTTTCTGCCGGACCAAGCTGGACCGCCGGCATACAACACTGTCGACGCGAGCCTCTGGTTCGTGAACGCCGTTCTGCAGTATCTGAAGTACACGGGGGACTTCCGGTTTGTCCATGAACAGCTTTGGGAGACGTTGAAGGACATCGTGGACAGCTACGCGCGAGGAACAGCCTTCGGCATCAGGATGGACGGCGACGGGCTGCTCTGTCATGGGCCTCAGTTGACGTGGATGGACGCTGTGGTCGATGGCCGTGCCGTCACTCCACGCGGTGGGAAGGCTGTTGAGGTTCAGGCCTTGTGGTACAATGCGTTGAGGACGGCGCAGATGCTTGCAGGAGGGTTCGGCGAAGACGCTTATGCGGAGAGATGTGCCGCGATGGCTGAGAAAGTGAGGAAAAGCTTCGTTGAAAAGTTCTGGAACCCTAGGAGAAACTGCCTCTTTGATGCCGTGGCGGAGGACGGCTCTGAAGAGGAATCGTTGAGGCCGAACCAGATATTTGCCGTGGCGCTTGACTTCCAGATGATTGACCGCGCCCATGGCGAGAAGGTTGTGGATGTTGTGCAGCGCGAGCTACTTACTTCCCGTGGCGTTAGGACGCTTGCAGTGACTGATCCGAGATACGTGGGCCTCTACGTGGGTGACAGAGCAAAGAGAGACGAAGCTTACCATAACGGCACGGTTTGGCCGTGGCTGCTGGGTCCGTTGACAACGTCTTTTCTGAAAACCGAGGGCTACACGGACTCAGGAAGGGACTACGCCTTCAGAACGTTCCTTGCAGACATCTTCACTAAAGGCATTTCCGAGGCTTGTCTCGGCGCGGTAGGGGAGATTTTCGATGGTAACGAGCCGCACTCGCCGAGAGGCTGCATCGCTCAAGCGTGGAGCGTGGCTGAGCTTCTACGGGCTTACGTGGAAGACGTGCTGCAAATCAGGCCGCGATTCGAGAAGGAAGTGCTAGGCGGTCTGGTTTGAAACGGCTTTTCTGAGTTCTTCGGCGGCCGTTTCGGGCGTCATCGTGTTTATGTACACTCCCGTGCTTTTTTCGAAGCCTGCCCAAGTGGCGAGTTTGGGGTAGACCTCCAAGTGCCAATGGTAGTACCGTGAGGCTTCGTGGTCTGTGGCAAGGTGGAAGCCGTAGTTGTAGGGCGGATCGTTCACGAGCGTCTTCAGGGCTTTGAGGCAGGCCTTGAGGGTTCTTGCGAAGGCCTTTGCATCAGCGTCCGTGACGTCGAGCAGTGAAGACTGGTGCTTTTTGGGCAGTATCCAGAACTCCATCGGGTTGACGCTCGCGTACGGTGCGACGACGAAGAACTTTGCATCATCAAGGATTGCGCGCGGTCCGTCTGCTTCTTGTTTGATGATGTTACAGAAGGCGCATTCCCCGTTTTTTCTCCAGACCGCCTTCGCGGCATCCCTTTCCTGCTGCAGTGTGGCCGGGATGAAGGGTGTGGCGATTATTTGGCTGTGCGCATGAGAGAGCGAGGCTCCGGCTTCGAGGCCGTGGTTGCGGAATATTGACACGTACCGCACATACGGTCTTGCGGAAAGCTGGCGGAGTCTGTCAATGTAGGCATCTACGACGAGGGCTAGCTGCTGGGTTCTGGCGTTCGCTGGGTGTTCGTCGTGGGTCGGCGATTCGATCAGGACTTCGTGGTGTCCGACTGCTGTCGTGAGGTTGTTGTTTCTGAAGATTTCCTTTTGGCTTGGCCGCGTAGCTGGCGGCGAGAATGCCGGGTAGAGGTTTGGGACGGCGCGGATGAGCCAGTTTTTGTGTCTCTGGTCGTCTTTGTCTTTTGTTTTTCGTATTCCGTTCTTGGATTTTAGGTAAAGGAGCGTGGCTGGCGGGGTCATGTGCTCGTTGCCGGGGCACATTGGACACGTGTCGGTTCGGGGTTTTTGTTGGGTCTGCTGTTTTGCGAAGTCGGTTGGTCGTCGGCCTCGCTCGGTTGCTATGACGACCCATCTGTCGAGCAAATAGTCTTTGCGGGCTTCGTTGAACTTCATGGACAAGACTCCTAGCTGATGCCTAACAGTAGCCCTCTCACAGCATATAGCATTTTTCGGAGAAAACACGCGTAACAAGAGGAGAAACGCGGTTGTTGCTTGCGCACGTTGCGGCTCAGACATCTGGACGCTATTGCAGGTTTCCTGCGCCAATGCGGAATACCCCTCTCTAGATTTTAAGAAGA